>Ga0214921_10001061_pt1 | contig 47876 bp, 44 predicted proteins | sample LL1505_MetaG_FD_177992 | JGI IMG/M metagenome (GOLD analysis project Ga0214921, IMG submission 177992) | Freshwater microbial communities from Lake Lanier, Atlanta, Georgia, United States - LL-1505 | ecosystem: Environmental > Aquatic > Freshwater > Lake | place: USA: Georgia | collected... | reverse complement strand
TAGGTGTCGTTGGCGACCACCGCGAAACTGGCTGTGCCGAAGAAGTCCTGCGTCACTGAGCGCCAGAGATCCCAGATCGGCTTGATCGTGGTGTGTTTCTCGCGTTCGATGAACGGCTCCGGGTCCAGGCCCAGCAACTCGCCCAGCTTGCGAAGAAATTTGGTCGTGCTGTGCAAGCCGATCGGCGCCTGCAGATACGGGCGATCCAGCGCTTCGCACAGCATGCGGCCGAATTCTCGGTACATGCAGATATTGACGTCGGCCTCAACCAACCTCGATACATCGGCGAGGTGACTGCCGAGCGGGAAAGTCATGTTCACTTCGGCGCCGATGCCCTGTACCAAGCGGCGAATCTCAGCCAGATCACTGGGGCAATTGAACGTGCCGTAACACGGACCAATGATGTTGACCCGCGGCTTCTCGCCGGCCGGCCGTTCAGCGAACGGTTTACGCGCCGGCATCTTCTTCATGCCGTACTCGCTCCAAAGCCAGAACATCGCACGATTCGCGCATTGCCACTGGTCTTCGTCAATCGTGCGTGGCAGGAAGCGCTGGATGTTTGTGCCTGACGGCGTGACGCCGCCACCGATCATTTCGGCGATTGAACCCGTCACCACCACCGAAGGCAGATCAGGATCCAGCGCGGCATGGGCGCGGCGCATCGAACCCTCAGTGCCCTCTCGTCCGAGCTGCTCTTCAGCAAGTCCGGTCACGACGATCGGCAATTCATGGGGCGGCAGTGCATCGGTGTAGTGCAGCACCGAGGTGACTGGCAGGTTCTCGCAACCGACCGGGCCATCGATGACCACCTGCAGACCCTTGATGGCCGTGAAGACATACACGGCACCCCAGTAGCCTCCCGCGCGATCGTGATCAAGCACCAGCATCAGATCATCTCCTCGGCCTTGCGCTTCTTGGCCATCTTTTCAGCCTGGCGGCGTTGGTCAGCCTTGAACTCGGGTCGATCCTTTGGCACACCATTCGCCGGTTCCCACACACCAGAGGAATGGCCCTCACCCACCGAGCCAAAGAACTCCTTCATCTCGTCGAAGCGGGCCTTGTTGCCGATGGCAGCGTTGATCACGGTAGCCAGCGAACCGGCACCTGCAGGGCCCATCAACGGACGCGCTGAAATCAAGTTGGTGAAATACAGCGCCGGGGTGCTTTTCGCCTTGGCGTACTGCACGACCGGCGTGGTGCCGATAGCGAGATCTGGCTGGTACTCAGCGATCGCGGCCAGGTCCTGCTCCAGCGACGCGCGGAACTGAACCTGTACGCCTTTGGATTCCAGCCATTGCAGGTCCGCTTCGTTCCACGCGGTGCGTGGGCAGGCGCTGCCGACATAGCGCAGGTCGGCACCGCTTTCGACCAGCAGGCGGCCCACCAGCAACTCGGAGCCTTCGTAGCCACTGAGCGTGATGCGTCCCTTGATCGGCATCTTGGAGAGCGCGCCGCGAATCGCTGGCAGCATGCGGTTCTTCGCAGCGTCGATCTTTTCCTGAGGTGTATTGGTGGCCTGCCCGATGGCTTGCAACCATGCTTCGGTGCCGTCGTAGCCGACAGGCGCCGAACCTACAATGGGCCGCCCTGCCGCTTCGAACTCGCGGATGCTGGCCGTGTAGAAAGGGTGAAGCGCGGCAACCGCGGTGCAATCGAGTGCTGCGTACAGTTCACGCCATTCGCGGGTCGGCACGACCGGGCCAGCTGCAAGGCCCATGGGCTCCAGCATCATTCCGATGATCACCGGGTCGGCTGGGAACACCTCGCCGAGCAGCGCGATCGTGGGCTTGTCGGAACGACCTGTGCGCGGCGCCTGTACCGGCCCCGCCAGCACTTCGCTGCGCGCGTACTTCAGCATCGCACCGGCCAGCACATCCTTGGCTTCGGCATGCGTAGGGACGCCAAATCCCGGCACGTCGATACCGATGATGCGCACGCCATTGATGTCCTTGGGCAGGATCTGCAGCGGCACGCCGCTGGCTGTCGGCACGCACAGGTTGATGATGACGATCGCGTCGTACTTCGCAGGGTCGGCTTCCTTGTGGACGGCCTCGCGAATGTCCTCGAACAGCTTGCCGGTGACCAGCGACTCGGAGTTGAACGGCACGTAGCCGACGCTGCGCTTCGCACCGTAGAAATGCGACGTGAATGTCAGGCCGTACACGCAGCAGGCCGAGCCTGACAAGATGGTGGCAGTGCGACGCATCCGCAAACCCACCCGCAACGAGCCGAAGGCCGGGCACATGCTCTGCGGCTGGTCGTGCGGCCCTGCCTTGGGATCTTTCGGATAGTCCTTCGCATACTGATCGAGCACTTCTGACTTGCCGGCCGACTTTGCGGCGGCGAGCAGCTGTTCGCCACCGGCGTGACAGCCCATGCCATCACCGTCGAGCGTCGTCGAGGGGACGCCGGGTGCCGTGGGCGACGCCGGGTTCGCCGGTTGTGCCACTGCGATGATCGGAATGGTTTTAGACATCGTGCGCAGCCGCTCAGACTTCGTCGTAAACGACTTCGAGCGTTTCTTTCTTGCTCTCTGTCTTGCCACACATGTCGAACTGCGTCGCGGGTTCCAGCACCACATCACGGCCGACCGAGGATGCCGAGAACAAGCCAAGCAACTCGTCCTGCGACATCGGTTTCGGACGCATCGGGAGCGACGTGCCGACGTTTTCTGCGAGCTCTGCGAACATCGGACCCCATTCGGAGCCTGGTCTGCCGATGATTTCGTAGCTGGCGCTCTTGCGGCGGATGTCGTCGTTCGCCGGAATAGTCGACAGGACCGGTATGCCGACATGCTCGGCAAAGGCCTTGGCCTCGCCAGTGCCGTCGTCGCGGTTGATCACCATTCCGGCCACGCCGACGTTGCCGCCGAGCTTGCGGAAGTACTCGACTGCGCTGCAGACGTTGTTGGCAACGTACAGACTTTGCAGGTCGTTGCTGGCAACGACGATGACCTTCTGGCACATGTCGCGGGCGATCGGCAGACCGAAGCCACCGCACACCACGTCACCCAGGAAGTCGAGCAGCACGTAATCGAAGCCCCACTCGTGGAAGCCGAGCTTTTCGAGCAGTTCGAAGCCATGGATGATCCCGCGCCCACCGCAACCGCGGCCGACCTCAGGGCCACCAAGTTCCATCGCGTAGACGCCATCTCGCTTGAAGCAGACGTCGCCGATCGCTACCGCCTCGCCGGCCAACTTCTTCTTGGAACTCGTTTCGATGATGGTCGGGCAGGCGCGACCACCGAACAGCAGGCTGGTGGTGTCGCTCTTTGGGTCGCAACCGATCAGCAGCACCTTCTTGCCCTGCTGCGCCATCATGTAGCTGAGGTTGGCCAGCGTGAAGCTCTTGCCGATCCCGCCCTTGCCGTAGATCGCGATGATCTGCGTTTCCTTCGTCACCGGGCTGGTGGACACGGGAGCAGGCTCGACTGCCGCTTCGTTTCGCAGGTCTTTCATCATGATGGTCACCGGTGCCACCTTGGCGGAAGCCAGCGTCGATTCAGTGGTGCTCATTGGCAAGATCTCCAGTCCAAAATCATCTTCAAACACGTCGGATCGCCAAACGCCGTGCGGTACGCGGAATTGGCCTGCATGGCATCTGAGCGGTGTGTGATCAGCCCGTCCAGCGACAAACGTCCCGACTCAGCCAGATCCTTGACCGCGACCAAATCGCTGGGCAGCCACTGCGCAGCGATGCGGATGCGCGCTTCACGCATGAAGGCTGGCGGGAAAACAAACGACAGTGGCTCGTCGTAAAAGCCGGCCAGCACTACTTCGCCGCCGGCTGCCAGGCGCGAGATCAACGTGTCCAGCAGCGAAGAATCGCCGCTCACATCGCAGATGCAGCGGTAGTTGCGGCGAGAGTCGGTGGACGGTTCGACCACCTCGTAGCCCATGGCACCCTCGCGACGTGTGGGATTGGTTTCCCACACGGTGGGTGTGCCTCCCGCCGCCACTGCGAGTCGGGCGATCATTCGACCGAGCACGCCGTGACCAATGATCAGGTCCGGCTGTGAAAGGCCTTCGCTGGAATGTGCGTGGTAAGCCGTGGCAGCGAGCGCCAGCAGTACGCCCTGCTCTGCCAGATGCTCTGCAAACGGAATGGTCCGGGCGCCTGGCAACACCACACGTGCGGCCGCCCCGCCAAACAGTCCACGCACATCGCCGAAGCACTTGGCGCCGGGGACGAACACGCGTTCCCCAATCAGACGACCCGAAGTGGAGCCGGCTTCGATGACGCGCCCAACCGACTCATAGCCTGGAACCAGGGGGTAGCCCATGCCAGGGAATGCGGGCATACGCCCTGTCCACAACAGTCGTTCGGTACCGGTGCTGATACCGCTCCATTCAATGTCGACCGTGACGTCTTCATCGGTGGCATCGGTCAGGTCCAAACGGCTCAGCACAAGTTGCTCCGGCCGTTCCATCACCACAGCCATCGTGTTCAAGTCGCCTCCCCTGCACAGCGGAAAGCGCCTGGGTACGAGCGATAAAGGTTGGAATCCCAGAACATCTTGGACGGCCTCCGAACAACAGGTGTCATCTTAATCTGACAATTAAAACTGTCAACTTGCATTTACAGTTTTTATTCAAGGGTTTGCACGGGAGCCGGTCGCGCAACGATCAACTGGGTCTGCAAAGGGATGTGGTTGCGCAGCAACCGAACCTCCCCGAAGCCAGCGGCATGCAGCAACTCGGTGAGTTTTGCGGCGCTGCGTGAGCGGCCTTTGCCCATCGCCAAAAGGTAGAAGCCGAAGTACGCGTCACCCATCGCCTCGGCGCCCTGGGTGCCTGACATCGGCTCCGTCAGCAACAGGGTGCCGTCTTCAGGCAGCGCGCGTCTCACCGCCTTCAGGATCGTCAGCGCGCGCGCATCGTCGTGATCGAAGATCACCCGAACCAAACTGATCAGGTCGCACCCTGTTGGCAACGGATCGCTGAAGAAGCTGCCACCGCAGGTGATCGCCCGGTCAGCCAGCCCTTGCTCGGCAAACTTGACGCGCGCCCGCTCGGCAACCGCGGGCAGATCGAACAACACAAGCTGCAGATGCGGTGCCCGTGCAGCGACTGCCGAAAGAAAGGTGCCCTCGCCACCGCCCACATCGAGCAGACGACGGTGCTTGTCGAACGAGTACGCCTCGAGTACCTCGTCGGACACCAGCGTCTGCGATGCCGACATCAGTGCCGAGTAGGGACTGACGCGGTCCGTGCCAAGTGCGTCCGGCGCATCGGCCGCCGCATAAGGCCAGTACTGCGCCAAAGCCGAGGTGCGGGCTTCGCCTCGCAGCAAGGCCACCGGATCGGCCAGGTCGACATAGAGCTCGGCGTGGTGTTCCACCATGGAGGTGATGGCTGCATCGCCTACCAGAGGCGCACCCAGCGGCCCAAGTCCGTAACGACCACGACTACGCTTCTCGACCAGCTTCAACGACACAGCCGCGGCCAAGAGCCTCTGTGCGGCGTCTTCAGTCAGACCGAGGCGCGGCGCCAGCACCGCCAGTGTTTGAGGTTCCTGAGCCAGCAAATCGAAAAGCCGCAATCGCACGCACGCCAGCAGGATTTGCGAATAGACAAAGCCGGCGACCAGGTCGAACAGGTCGCTGGCGCGCCGCTGCGCGATCGGACGCGTGAGCGGAAAGGCTGCCGCCCACCGACGGAACGTCCGGCTGCCTGTCAGCCCATCGCGCCAAGCCAACCAACGATCGAGCAAGCGATCAGGCAGCGACGGGGGTGACGACAAATCCGATTCCTGGCTCAGCGCGGCCACTGGTTTCAACGCCATGCGCGGAGGTGTCGATCGGTCGATGCGAAGCTCATGCTCACGCCTCGACGCGAATCACTTCCTCGGCAATGGCCTTCGGAACCAGGCGCTCGGCTTCGAAGCGAACCAAGGCACGCATCTGTTCGGCACCAGGGCACGGCGGGATGGCATGGATGGCAGCGGCAACCAGTCGGTCAAAGTGATGGATCGCACCTTCCAGCCCCAGCTCGCGGGCAGCGCTGGGCCGGCACAGGGCCACGTCTTGCCCAGCGGGCTTGCCCAAGGACGAAGAATCACAGGCAACATCGCGGATGTCATCGGCCACCTGATAGGCCTCGCCCAACCATTCGCCCAGTGCACGCCACGGTGCCGAATCGGCCCCTGCAGCTTGCGCCCCAGCAATGGTGGCCGCTGCGAACAGGGAGCCCGTCTTGGCGCGCTGGTAGTCAGCCAGAGAGACCCGTGGCTCACATTCCCATGCTTGACCCGCAACGATGCCGTGCGGCATGCCCGTGGCGCGGCCGATGGTTTTCATCAGCAAGGGCAGACGCAGCGGCGACTGCGTCGCCGCGCTGCCCAAGGTCTGGAATGCCAGCACGATCAGCGCATCACCAGCAAGGACGGCCAGCGGTTCGCCAAAGGCAAAGTGCACCGAGGCGCGGCCGCGACGCGTCGGTGCGTCGTCAAAACACGGGAGATCGTCATGCACCAGTGAGGCGCAATGCAGCAACTCGATGGCGGTGGCCGCGGCTTCAGACAGCACCGGATCGTCATCGCCACACGCCTGCGCGACTGCCAGACACAGTTGAGGGCGGATTCGGGCACCCCCGGGAAATACCGCGTGGCGGATCGCGCCTGCGAGTTTCGGCGGGCAGCCCTCTTCTTCTCCGGATGCGATGGCGACGGCCAAAGCCTGTTCGATGCGGGTGATGGGCTTCATGCGTGACTCCGGCGTTCGCCTGGCGGCGGGGTGGATGCTCGACAAACTGTTAATTCAGATTGTCGCGTGAATGTGTCAACTAATGTAGACACCTCGCCGTCGCCCGTCAACAGCACAGGCCCGAAGGACGCGAAATCGGCAGGCAAATAGCCCCAGCGCGGACGGCTGCGATGCGGTGGTGAGCGTCGCGCGGCGAACGGCTGGCTCGCACCGTTCCTGAGTCGCATTTGACCGGACCATGACACCGTCGGGATAATCCGCGGCTGACCCACCGAGCCCACGCCACGTTTTGAAGTCTGCCCCCGGCCCGATGGACGCGCTGGATCCTCCTCTGTCTGCACCGTCATCGGCCACGCTTGAACTGATCGGGGTGTCGTGCATGCGCGGCACTCGACGGCTGTTCGAAGGGGTCAACGCGGTGATCCAGGCCGGGCAGCTGCTGCGCGTTCAGGGGGCCAACGGTGCAGGCAAGACCACGCTGCTGCGCGCGCTGTGCGCGCTGTCCTGTCCCGATCGCGGCGAAGTGCGCTGGAACGGCTGCACGCTCTCGAGCCAGCGGGATGAGTTCCATCGCGATCTGATCTACATCGGCCATGCTGCCGCGTTGAAGGACGATCTGTCCGCCCTGGAGAACCTGCTCAGTGCTTGCCTGCTGGGTGGGCAGCGGCCTGCGACACCGGTGCTGATGCAGGCTCTCGCGGCCGCCGGTCTGCGACAGCGCGAACACCTGAGCGCGCGCAGCCTGTCGCAGGGCCAACGGCGGCGCGTCGCGTTGGCGCGACTGCTGTTGGAACCGGCGCCGCCACTCTGGGTGCTCGACGAACCCTTCAACGCGCTCGACGCCGTTGCCAGCGGTTGGCTCCTGGGCGTTCTGACCGGCCAGTTGCGCCGCGGCGGCATCGTGGTGCTGACCAGCCATCAACCGGTAGCGATCGATCCATCGCTTTCTCAGGTGACACTCGCACTGTGAGCGCGTCCGCCCCAGCCAGTGCCTTCGACGCGATGCGCGGTGTTTTCGTGCGCGACCTGCGGCTGGCGCTGCGTCGACGTGCTGACACCGCAGCCGCCCTGTTCTTTTTCGTGATCGTCGCGAGCCTGTTCCCGCTCGGCGTGGGGCCAGAGCCCGCGCTGCTTCGCACGATGGCTCCAGGCGTGGTGTGGGTGGCGGCGCTGCTGGCGTCGATGCTGTCGCTCGGCCGGCTGTTCGCCGACGACCACCAGGACGGCACGCTCGAGCAGCTGCTGCTCTCGGTGTGCCCGCTGCCGCTGATCGTGCTGGCGAAAATGGCAGCGCATTGGCTGTGTTCCGGTCTGGCGCTGACGCTGGTAGCCCCGCTGCTGGCGCTGCAGTTCGGCCTGCCGTCGTCGTCGATTGGGGTGCTGGCCTTGTCTTTGCTGATCGGAACGCCGGTGCTCAGCTTGATCGGCGGTATCGGTGCAGCGCTGACGGTGGGGGTCCGAGGCGCTGGCGTGCTGCTGTCGCTGCTGGTGCTGCCGCTTTGTGTGCCAGTGCTGATCTTCGGTGCCGGTGCGGTCGACGCGTTGGCGGCCGGGTTGTCGGTCGGCGCCCATTACTCCCTGCTGGGCGCAATGTTGGTGCTGTCGCTGTTCGCGGCACCCATCGCGGCCGCAGCAGCCCTGCGAATCGCCCTCGAATGACGGCGTTGCACAATTGCGGGCTGTCTGGATGGTGCGCGGCTGACCCGCTCGCGTCCTAGCGATGACAGCCGGAGCCCGACCTCGTGCAGTTCTCTAAGATCAATTGGTTCAAGTTCGCCGCACCGCAGCGTTTCTATCGCCTCGCGGGTCAGATCATTCCCTGGTGCGGCGCGCTGGCTTTGGTGCTCACAGTGATCGGCCTCTACGTCGGGCTGTTTCTCGCGCCGGTCGATGCCCAACAAGGCGACTCCTACCGAATCATCTTTATCCACGTGCCTTCTGCGTGGATGTCGATGGTGATCTACCTCGCCATGGCGTTCTGGGCGGCGATGGGCCTGATCTTCAATACGCGCCTCGGCGCGATGCTGGCCACCGCGCTGGCGCCCTCGGGCGCACTGATGACCTTCATTGCCCTGTGGACCGGCGCCTTGTGGGGCAAACCGACGTGGGGAACCTGGTGGGTATGGGACGCACGGCTCACTTCCGAACTGGTACTGCTGTTCCTGTACATCGGATTCATGTCGCTGCATGCGGCGATTGACGATCCTCGGCGCGCCGACCGAGCAGCGGCGCTGCTCGCATTGATTGGCGCGGTCAATGTGCCAATCATTTATTTTTCTGTGACGTGGTGGAACACCTTGCACCAGGGAGCGTCTATCAGCTTCAGCAAGGGCGCGACGATCGCCACGCCGATGCTGCTGGGCATGCTGGTGATGGCGCTCGCGTTCTGGGCCTATGCGATCGCGATTGCGCTGGCCCGGCTGCGAGTGGTGATCCTTGAACGTGAACAGCACGCGCAATGGGCGCGCGCTGAACTGGGTACGGTGTGATGGTCTGGAACAGCTGGTCGGATTTCTTCGCCATGGGCGGCTATGGCTTGTATGTCTGGGGATCGTTCGGCGTGACAGCTGCGGTCCTCGCCGCTGAAATCTGGTCCGTGATCGCGCGCCGACGAGTCCTGAGCCAGCGCATGCACGATGCCGCCAATGCAGAGTTGGGAGAGGTCTGATGAAACCCAGAACCAAGCGCGGTTTGGCCATCGTGACTGGGCTGGCGGTGTTGGGCATTGCCAGCGCGCTGGTGCTGAATGCCTTCCAGAGCAATATGGTGTTCTTCTTCAGCCCGACGCAAGTTGCCGCCAAGGAGGCTCCGCTCGAGCGCAGCTTTCGCATTGGCGGGCTGGTCGAGGAAGGCAGCATCCAGCGCGACGAGAAGACGTTGACGGTCAACTTCGTGGTTACCGACCTCGCTCATAAGATTCCAGCGGTCTATACCGGGCTGCTGCCGGACCTCTTCCGCGAGGGCAAAGGGGTGGTGGCTCAGGGCAAGCTGGGCGCGGGCGGGGTTTTTCATGCCGAGCAGGTGCTGGCCAAGCACGACGAGAACTACATGCCGCCGGAAGCGGCCGATGCGCTCGCAAAGGCGCGCAAGGGCGAGATGCCGGCGGGCGCGATGACCACTTCGGCGGGTGAACCGCTCGGTACAAAGTCCTACGGAGCGACACCATGATTCCTGAGCTTGGCCATGTCGCCCTGATCCTGGCGCTGGCGATGGCCATTGCGCAAAGTGTCTTGCCCCTGATAGGCGCCCAGCGCGACGATGTGGCCTGGATGTCGCTCGCTCGCCCATCCGCACGCGGACAGTTTGTCTTCCTGCTGATTTCCTACGGTTGCCTGACCTACGCGTTTGTCAACAACGACTTCTCGGTGTTGCTGGCGGCCGAGCATTCCAATTCAACTTTGCCGCTGGTGTACCGCTACACCGCAGTCTGGGGCAATCATGAAGGCTCGATCCTGCTGTGGTCACTGATCCTGTCCGGTTGGACGCTGGCCGTGGCCACCTTCTCCAAAGGATTGGACCAGCCCACAGTGGCTCGCGTGCTGGGCGTGATGGGGCTGATCAGTTGCGGCTTCCTGCTTTTCACCTTGTTCACCTCGAACCCGTTTGAGCGTCTGATTCCGGGCGCCCCCGACGGCCGTGACCTGAATCCGCTCCTGCAGGACCCGGGCATGGTCATCCACCCGCCGATGCTCTACATGGGCTATGTCGGCTTTGTAGTGGCCTTCGCCTTCGCGATTGCGGCGCTGCTGTCTGGCCGCCTCGATGCCTCATGGGCACGCTGGTCGCGGCCTTGGACGACAGTGGCCTGGTGCTTTCTCACCTGCGGCATCGCCCTTGGCAGTTTCTGGGCCTACTACGAACTCGGCTGGGGTGGTTGGTGGTTCTGGGACCCGGTCGAAAACGCCTCGTTCATGCCCTGGCTGGTCGGCACCGCGCTGATTCATTCACTGGCCGTGACGGAAAAGCGCGGCGGCTTCAAGATGTGGACGGCGCTCTTGGCGATCCTCGCGTTCTCGCTGTCTTTGCTCGGCACCTTCATCGTCCGTTCAGGCGTGCTCAGTTCCGTGCACGCGTTTGCAACGGACCCGGCGCGCGGCATCTTCATCCTCGCTTTCCTGGTCGTGGTGATCGGTGGCTCGCTGCTGCTGTTTGCCTGGCGCGCGCCCAAGGTCGGGCTGGGCGGCAGTTTCGAGTTGGTCTCCCGCGAGTCGATGCTGCTCGCCAACAACGTGCTTCTCGTCGTCGCTGCGGCGGCAGTGTTGCTTGGCACGCTTTATCCACTGGTGCTAGACGCGCTGGGCATGGGCAAGATCTCGGTCGGCCCACCGTACTTCACGGCAGTCTTCGTTCCGTTGATGGCGCCGGCGCTGTTCCTGATGGGTGTCGGCCCGTTGGCGCGCTGGCGGCAAGCGGCTGCCATTGATCTCGCGCGTCGACTCCGCTGGGCGTTCGGCGTCAGTGCGGTGTCGGCGGTGGTGGCCCCGTTCGCACTGGGTCACTGGACGCCGATGATCGGGTTCGGTCTGCTGCTGGCTGCCTGGATCGCCAGCAGCGGTTTGGTCAATCTGGTCACACGCGTGCGCGGCGGTCCGCTGGAGATGGTTGCGGCCCGGATGGCCGCTCAGTCCGGCAGCTACTACGGCATGCTGTTCGCGCACTTCGGGGTGGCGGTGTTCATCGCCGGCGTCACCGTGGTGAGCGGCTACCAGAGCGAGAGCGATGTGCGGATGCAGGTCGGCGAAACCACCACCGTGGGCGGTTATGTCTTCACGATGCAAGGCGTGCGCGAAGTCAAGGGTCCGAACTACGTCGCCGCGCAGGCCTCGATCAGCGTCACGCATGACGGCAAACCGGTGACAACCTTGTGGCCTGAGCGGCGGATCTACAACGTCACCCGGTCGCCGCAGACTGAGGTAGCGATCGATCGCAGCCTCGCGCGCGACCTTTACGTTGCACTCGGCGAGCCCGTCAGCCCCACCGCCTGGAGCGTGCGTGTGCATCACAAGCCCTTGGTCAACCTGATCTGGGTCGGTTGCCTGTTGATGGCTGGCGGCGGCATGCTGGCCGTGCTCGATCGACGTTATCGCACCAGCCGCAGCACGGCGAGCGACAAGTCGTCGTCGGATACCGGCCGTGGCGCACCACCGCGGCCGATGTCGCTGATCGGCACGCTGGTTCGCAAGTACCGAGCACGATGAAGCGATACCTGCTGCCCTTGCTGGTGTTCGTCGTGATGGCCGGATTTCTGGCCATCGGCCTGAAACTCGATCCACGCGAAGTGCCCTCACCGCTGATCGGCAAGCCTGCTCCCGCTTTCGACCTGCCGCAACTGGCCACGCCTGATCAGCGTCTGGCCGCCAAGGATTTGCGTGGCCAGGTATGGCTGCTGAACGTCTGGGCCTCCTGGTGCGTGGCATGCCGCCAGGAACACCCGCTTCTCGTCGAGCTGTCGAAGTCTGGCCAGGTCAAGCTCTACGGCCTCAACTACAAGGACAAGCGTGAAGACGCGCTTCGCTGGTTGGCCAGCTTCGGTGACCCCTACCTGAAGTCCATCTCCGACACTGACGGGCTGGTCGGCATCGACTACGGTGTCTATGGTGTGCCCGAGACCTTCGTCATCGACAAGCAGGGCGTCATTCGCCACAAGCAGATCGGTCCCGTGACGGCGGAATCACTGCGCGACACGGTGCTGCCCCTGGTGGCGAAGCTGGAGCAGACACCGTGATGAAAAGACCTCTCATCGCGCTCGTCCTCGCGGGCGCCATGTGCAGCGCAGGCGCCACCGAAGCGGCCAACCTCGCCGCGGATCCCGTACTCGAAGCCAGGGTGTTGAAGGTTGCGGAAGAGTTGCGCTGCCTGGTTTGCCAGAACGAAACCATTGCGGCATCGCATGCCGATCTGGCCGTCGACCTGCGCAAGCAGATCCGCAGCCAACTCAGCCAAGGTCAGTCCGAACGGCAGATCCTCGACTTCATGGTCGAACGTTACGGCGACTTCGTCCTGTACCGACCGGCGCTGAAAGCCTCTACGGTGCTGCTCTGGGTCGGCCCGTTCGCGCTGTTGCTGATCGCTGCCTTCACGCTCATGCGTGCCATTCGTGGCCGACAACGCCTCGCCGCTCCGCTGGCTCCCGCCGATGCCGATCGGGCGCGTCGGCTCCTTGAAGAATCTCCCCCCGGCCCATGACGACATTCTGGATACTGACCGCGGCGCTGACAGCGCTCGCGCTGGCACATGTGCTGCCCGCGCTGCTTCGTCCGCGCCCTGCCAAGGGGCCACTCGATGCAGCGACCCGACGTGCGTCCACCCTGGCGATCCTGCGCGAACAGGCGGCCCAGCTCGATGCCGAACTCGCTGCAGGCAGTCTCGACGTCGATCAGCATCGAGTTGCCCGCGAAGACATCGAGCGACGCGTCCTCGAGGAGACCGATCAGGTTGGCGCAGTGACAGTCAAGGCCACACCACTGAACACAACCGCGGAACGGCCGTGGAAGATTGCGTGGATCCTGGCGCTGGGCATACCCCTGCTGGTCGCCACCCTCTACAGCCATGTCGGATCGCCACAGGCGATCGACGCACCGCCAGTGCCGTCGGTGGCTTCGCTGGGTGCTGACAACGTGACGGACGAACAGGTCGAAGAGCTGGTGAAGAAACTGGCAGCAGCGATGGAGCAAAAACCGGATGACCTTGCCGGTTGGACGCTGCTTGCACGCACCTACGCCGTGCTTCAGCGCTTTCCGGAAGCCAGCAAGGCCTACGCTCGTGCCAGCGCCTTGTCGCCCAACGACGCGCAATTGCTGGCCGACCATGCCGATGTGCTGGCCATGCTGCAAGGCCAGAAGCTGTCCGGTGAGCCAGCCCGGTTGGTGACCCGGGCGCTGCAGATCGACCCGAAGAACGTGAAGGCCCTGGCGCTGGCGGGTGGTGCGGCCTACGAGGCAGGCCAGTACCCTCAGGCGATCGAGTACTGGACGCTCGCACGTCAGATGACGCCGTCAGACACGCCATTCAGCGAGAACCTCGATCGCAGTCTGGTCGACGCCCGCAATGCCTTGCAAGGTGGTGCGCCCGCCTCCAGTTCTCCGGGCGAGATGGCCGTCGCGCCCTCGGGAGCAACAGCCGCGGAAGGCTCGTCGCAAGCAGCGCCGGCCACTTCGGCCCATGTGGCCGGCCAGGTCAGTCTCTCGCCATCGCTGGCTGGCAAGGTCTCACCCGCCGACACCGTGTTCATTTTTGCCCGTGCTGCAGAAGGCCCCCGCATGCCGCTCGCGATCCTGCGCCGCACCGTGGCCGATCTGCCGATCACCTTCACCCTCGACGATGCAATGGCGATGTCGCCTGCGATGAAGCTGTCGAACTTCCCGATCGTCGTGGTCGGCGCGCGTGTCTCGAAAACTGGCAATGCGCTGCCGAGTCCTGGGGATCTGAGCGGTCAGGTCGCGGGCGTGAAAATTGGTACCGAGGGTCTGAAGATCGTCATCGACACGGTGCAACCGTGACCGATGGGCGGAAAGCTTCAACGCCATCGAGTACCTGCCGGTGCGCGTTCTCAGGCGGGTGAGCTGTCCCGTACGGGCATCTGCCCAGCGTCAAGCGCCGACACACACAGCGAGGCCACCATTTCCGGTTGCTCCTCGTGAACGATGTGCCCCCCGCCGCTCAAGCGGATCAGCGTGGTGCCGGCCTGAGGTGGCAGCAGCGACAGCACTCGCTGTGCTTGTGCCGGGGGCACCGCCCGGTCCTTGTCCGCGACGATCAGCCTGACGGGCGTGCTCAGGAGAGGCAGATCGCGCAGCAGCGGTTGCACATCCCAGTTGGCCATCATCGCCAGCGCGCCTTCGATGTGCCCCGGGTTGCTGACGATGCGTCCGTAGAGCGCCATGCCGGCCTCGTCCAGCACCGAACCGGTGTCGCTGACAAGCCGGGCAATGGCGCGCGGATCGGTTGCACGTCGAGCGACAAAGCCCGGCGCGAAAGACAGCGAAGCCATCAGCTTCGCAGCCGGCGGGAACAGCACCCCGGCCAGTCCACCCAAGGGCATGAAGGCGCCGTTGATGCTGATCAGACACTGTGGAGCGAGGTGGCCATCGAGGCACATCCGCGCGCCGAGCGCCGCGCCGGCTGAATGACCGATCAGGATCGTCGGCTGCACATCCAGCACGTCCAGCAAGGACTGGACTGCCAGCGCCATGCCGGGCAGCGAAGCCTGCCAGGCACTTGCCATGCCGGTGAATGCGTGGCCAGGCAGATCGACCAGCAGCAGATCGAAATGTGGCCTCAGCCACGGCAACATCGGGTACCAGGAGTGCGCTGATGCGCCGGTGCCGTGCAGCAGCAGCGCGAGCGGCGCCGCTACCGCAGCGGCGTTCGTCGGCGGGGTCTCTCTCGTGAACCGCTGCAGATGCCAGCGCAAGCCCCCGGCCTCGATGAACTGGCTGGCCTCGCGGTGCGGCCAATCGAGACCGTCACGAGCCCAATCCAGCCGCGCTGCCATCGATCGCGCCGATTACCGGGTGACCGCTGGCACAGCCGATACCGATTTCGTTGCCAGGGCAACCGCCTGCGACAACGCGGTCGCGCCGGCATAGGGCAGCGGCAGGTAACTGGCACCCATGTCCTGCGCAAGCTGCCGTGCCGCTGCTTGCGGCTGTGGCGAGGTGTCGATCAGCAGCGCGCGAAGATTGGCTGCTCGGAACTGCCGTGCCGCCAGTTGCACATCATCGCCGGCCCGTGCCCTGCCTGGGCTGCCGTCGCGCGCAATGTTGCCGCGCCCATCGGTGAGCAGCACCACGATCGGGGTTTCGCCACGCCGCGCAATCGATGCCGCGAGTGCCACTGCCGCATCGATGCCTGATGCCAAGGGAGTGCCACCACCGCCGGGAAGACCGGCCAGACTGCGCTTGGCGCGCACCAGCGACCGCGTCGGCGGCAGCAACAGTTCAGCGCCCTTGCCGCGAAACGCCAGCACCGCGACCTGATCACGGCGGACATAGCAATCGGCCAGCAGCAGTTCGACCGCACCCTTCGCTTCGGCCAGCCGGTTCAGCGCCGACGAGCCGGATGCATCCACGACGAAAAGCGTGGTGGTGGCGCTGCGCTGCTTGTAGCGGGTGACGTGAAAGTCGTCGCGACGCACCTGCACGCGGGCGCGCGGCGGTGGCGCAACGCTTGATGATGCAATGCGACGGCCAGCGCTGGCGACACGCGTCATGACGGCGTCACTCAAGACTCGCGTCCGTTCGATTTCTGCGTGCCGGATCTTCTGCCATGGCGCGGCGGCCCGCAGTGTTTCGATGACGTTCAGCCGCGCGCCAGCACGCGGCTCACCGCGTCGCGCACCGCTCGGACGTCCACGCTTCTGGCCCTGTTGCACCGCCCCGGCCCGACCCGAGGCCTGTGCGCTGGCGCGGCGGTCCTGCCCCGACATCAAGGCCGCCAGCAGACCTGCAGGGATCGCCGCCTGCGCCGCGTCGAGCACCCGGTCTTCAAGGTTGCCCACCGGCGGTGGCTCGGGAGTCTCCTCGTCCTTCGATGACTCTTCGTCGTCCCGCGGCGGCGGCTCTGTCTGATCCTCAGGTGATGGATCGGGTGCCTCTTCAGGTGGTGGTGGCTCGGGCGGCTCGTCTTCGTTTGGCGGCGGCTCTGCTGGCGGGGTCGGCACCTGTGTGGCACGCGGTGCCAGCACCAGCGCGGCGGCCAGCTTGGCATCGTCGTCGCTGATCCGCAGTCGCCCGTCGAGCGCGGCCGATGCCCTGGCCACGCGCAGGGCCAGCAGCGGTGCGCGCAGCGACGCCACGCCGAGCGCGAGCGCGGTCGACACCAGCGCCTTCACGATCTCCTCGGGCGCATCGATCTGCGGCAGCAAGTCGCGCGCCGAAGCCACGTCAGCAGCAGACCAGACAGGCGTGTCGGCCAAGTCTTGATCCAGCGCCATCTGATCGTCAGCAGCAGGCCCGGCGTCGTAATTCTGCGGGTGCAGATCGACCGAAAACGCCAGCCGGTCGAGCAAGGCGGGCGCCAGCCGTTCATCGTCGGCCAGGCCTTCATCGAGCGCGATCACACCAAATCGCGTGGCATGGCGCGTGGCGAGGCCGTCGCGTGCCAGTGCGACCTCCTGCGTGTCGAGCACCACTGCCAGGCGTGCCGCCGTGGCCGGCGTCAGTCGCTCAGCCATTGCCAGCAGCACGATGCCGCCATCGGCCAGTGTCAGCACGCCTTGCTGCGCGATGGGGCGGCCAGCCTGCAACGTCGCGGCGAGGTCCAGTCCGCCGAGCAGTCGCTCATCATTGATGTGCAGCGGCACCCGGCGCTGCGGCGTGCCTTGCGGCAGCAGGCCATTCAGGCACTGCAGCCAGCTGTCGCGGGCGGGGCCGGGCAGTGCGCGGATCACGACACCGCCGGTGCCGACCGGATCAACTGCGAACAGCGAAGCCGCGTGCAACGCGGCAATCGACAGCGACGGCTGGGCGCAGCGCCAGCGTTGCTCCGATGCTGTCAATGATGCGCCGGCGTCGGGCATTGCCCGGGTCATGCCCCGAACAGTTCTGCCACCGCGCGATCGACGCGCACCGTCGAGCCAGCGTCATCCAGCGGATTGCGGCGCAGACGGTGGCGCAGAGCCGGAGGTGCAACGCGTTTGAGGTGCTCGTCGGTCACCGCGGCAGCGCCCTGCAAGGCGGCCAGCGCACGAGCAGCTCGGATCAGCGTCAGCTCACCGCGCAGGCCGTCGGTGCCGAGCGCCATGCACAGCTGCGCTGCGCGCTCCAGCGCGGCATCTGGCACAACCACTTCAGCGATGTGCGACTTGCCCTTGACGATGCTGCGGCGCACGCGCTCGTCTTCCTTTTTCCATTTCTCGGTGAAGCCAGCCGGGTCGCGTTCGAACTGGTCGCGGCGGCGCACGACTTCGATGCGTGATGGCAGATCGGTCGGTGTCTTGACCTCGACTGACAAGCCGAAGCGGTCAAGCAGCTGTGGGCGCAACTCGCCCTCCTCCGGGTTGCCGCTGCCGACCAGCACGAATCGCGCAGGATGGCGCACGCTTAAGCCTTCGCGCTCGACCACGTTCTCGCCGGAGGCCGCCACATCGATCAGCAGATCGACCAGATGGTCTTCCAGCAGGTTGACCTCGTCGATGTAGAGAAAGCCGCGGTTCGCGCGCGCCAGCAGGCCCGGCTCATACGCTTTGACGCCTTGCGACAGCGCACGCTCGAGATCAAGCGCGCCGACCACGCGGTCCTCGGTCGCCCCGAGCGGGAGGTCGACCACTGGCACCGGCATCAAATGCGACTTGACCGGTGTACCAGCGAGCTTCAAGGCCTTGCAGTCTTCGCAGGCCGAGCCACCCGCTTCGGGATCGCAGTGATAGCGGCAGCCAACCACTGCGCGCATCTTCGGAAGCATCGCCGCCAGCGCTCGCACCGCAGTCGATTTGCCGGTGCCGCGGTCACCGAAGACCAGTACGCCGCCGACACTCGGGTCGACAGCGGCGATCAGGATGGCAAGCTTCATTTCGTCTTGGCCGACGATGGCGGAAAACGGGAACTGCACGGACATGGTCAGAGGGCCGCAAAAAGAGGCAGCGCAAGATACCGCGGAGAGGAGAAAAGCACGTTATCACACGACCTGCGGCGAGGCGATTCGGATCGGCACGGACTCACAGTTTGCGGACCTGTGCGTGATCGCTCTCCTCGCGCGCGATGCGGCGCTTGGCGCGGCGCAGCGTTGACAGCACCAACAACGCAATCACCGGGATCGCGAGACCGACCGCCAGATCGACATTGATCGGCAGGCCGCCGGACTCCAGCCCTCTTGCGACATAGCCGGCCACCCCGGCGACGTAGTACACGATCGCTGCGACTGACAGACCCTCGACCGTCTGCTGCAGGCGCAGTTGCAGCTTGGCCCGGCGGTCCATCGATGCGAGCAAGGCCTGGTTCTGACGCTCGCGTGTGATGTCGACGCGGGTGGAAAGCAAGGCGCTGGTCTGCGCCACCCGCTCCGACAAAGCATGCAGACGTTGCGACACCGTGTTGCAGGTGGCAACCGCGGGCGTGAAGCGGCGTGACATGAACTCCTCGATCGTCTGCACACCGGGCAATCGCCGCTCGCGCAATTCACTGATGCGGGAGGTGACGAGCTCAAAGTAGGCGCGGCAGGCACCGAAACGGAACTGGCTGGACGCGAGCGCACTCTCGACCTCGGCGGCCAGCCGTGTCAGCTGCTGCAACAGTGATTCATCGTCGCTGCGCTGATCCTGGGCGATGCGTTCGGTCAACGCCGCGAGGGCACTTTCGATCTCGGCGATTCGCGGCAGCTGTTGTCGTGCTGTCGGCAGCGCCAGCAAGGCCAGCATGCGGTAGGTCTCGATCTCGAACAGGCGCTGGACGACTCGCCCCGCCTGACGAGGCGTCAGCGCCGTGTCGAACACCACAAACCGCACAAAGCCATCGGCATGCACCCGGAAGTCGGTGTAGACGGTGGCGGCACCGTCGCCGACGGTCGAGCCGACGACGATGTTGCCGTCGAACTGATCTGCCAGCATCTCAGCGCTGGCCAGTTCCTGGGGCGCTGGGATCAACTTGGCATGCGCGGCCACCAGCGTCGTCCCAGGCACCGCCGCCAGCCAGCCCTGGGGAAGGCGCGATGCGGCAGTCTCCTGATAAGGCAATGGACTGCGGCCGCTGAGGAAGACTGCATAGGTGGAGAACTCGCCGTGGCGCTCCCAGGTAAAGCTCATCGCGCCCAGCGTCGTGCTGAACTGGGTGGTCCCATCCGGCGGGCCGTTCACACCATGATGAACGCACAGGGTCGTGATGTGCGCCAGTTCGCGCTCACGGGCATCGAAATCGACCAACACGGCCAGGTACGAAGCGCGCGAAGGCGTTTCCAGCGGCTGCGGCGGCCTGGCATGCACTTCATTCGACAGCGCGAGGCGCCCAGGGTGATCGGGAGGAAGCAATGACATCTGCGGCACTCGATTCGTTGCGTATCGCAACAACAGGCTTGCAGTATGCCGCGACGCTGTACCGAGGCACCGGCAAGCGTGCACCAGGGATCGGCATCGCGCCGCCGATGCCCGGACACCACTGGTTTACAGCGTTTCCGGCACGACATCCACTGATCAACAATCGCGGACATGGCCAAACCTGTTCCCCGTCTGACCCCAGATGACATCCAGCGCATCATCGCGATCGCCTGGGACGACAGACCACCGTTTGACGCGGTGCTGCGCAGTCATGGGCTGTCTCACGGGCAGGTGGTTGCCTTGCTGAAGCGAGAGTTGACGCCCAATGCCTACAAGGTCTGGACAGCACGTACGAAATCCGCGAGCGGTTCGCCTTCACGCACCGCGAGGCGCTGACGAGGGAGCGGATTCGGTGATGGCTGCACCGCCGTTGACACACCACGAGATCCTCGGGCTGGTAGCACCGTTCACCGCCCGAGGTCGGCACGTCGATCTGGCCGCGAGCGACAGGCTCGAGCGGCGTCTGGTGTTCAAGGCCATCAGCCATGTCGGTGAGGGCGAAAGCCTCCCTGATCTGCGCGAAACCCTGGTGCTCGAGAGCGGATCGATCAAGGACTTCAGGCTGACCCGCCATCTGGCGCTCCCTTGCGGCCTGGAAGCGACGGTGTACTCAGAAGGCGGCAACCCCGGCGAGCTGCTGGCTCAGATCGAGGCCGTCCCCTTGCGTCGGCAAGTGCATTCGCAACCCGGATTCGTGATCGCTGAAAACCATCGGATCGACGCGTCTGAGCGGCCAGGCAGCAGCGCACAAGTGACGACGCCGTCGATGATCCTGACGCACGCCGTCGCACAGGTCGGCGCACTGACGATCTCGATGAAGCTGCCTGCATACGGCGGCTTCCCGGCCGAGCTGGAATTGAAATCGGCAGGCGAGCGCTACGACCTGCCAGAGGACCTGCTCGCGGTGATGGGGTGGAGCTGGGCGCGGCTGATCCGCGCCGGCGCTGGCTGGAAATGCAGCCTGCGTTTGCGCGGCAAGGCCCAGGCACGCAGCCGCGATGCCGAGCAGAAGCTGGTGCGCACCGCAGCGCACCTCGCGCAGACCCTGGCAGGGCCGCCTCTCCACTTCCACGAGCGCTGGCACGCGCGGCGCTGGCGCGTGACCTGTCGGCGTGCGGTCCCGTTGACAGTCACCATCACGCTGATCGGCCTGGCTGCGGCAGTGCCCAGCATGGGCCTGTCGGAGGACTCGCTGCTGCGCATACTGATGTTCCAATCGCCGCCGCTGTTGCTCGGGCTGATTTTCTGCTTTCGCGAACTGCCGCAGATCGAGATTCCGCCCTGGCCACGCCGCCTGAAGCAGCCGAGCTGGGCCGCCGCTGGCACGGTGGGTGAGCCGGCACCCGATTTCTCCAAGAACAACACCTCAACCTGATGGGTGATCGATGCTCGGCAATCCGATGAACATTCCCCCGATCTCGATCGCTGCGGCCAAGGCCGCGCTGATCGAGCAGTACGCCGACACCACGCTGCGCAAGCGTGCATCGATGCTGTGGGGCACGCGGGGGGTCGGCAAGTCGTCGGTGGTGCGGCAGGTCGCAGCGCATTTCAGCGTGCCGCTGGTCGATCTGCGACTGACCACCATCGAGCCGGTGGACATCCGCGGCGCGATCTATGCCGACGACGTTCAGGGCAAGACCGTGTGGTTCCCGCCCGAGTTTCTGCCGCCGCCCGATCAGCCTGCGGGCATCCTCTTCCTCGATGAGTTGACCGCTGCCGACCAGCGGCTGCAGATTTCAGCCTATTCGCTGATCCTCGATCGCCGCGTCGGCAACTACCGGCTGCCCGACGGCTGGCAGGTGATCGCTGCGGGCAACGCCAGTTTCCACGGCGCGGTCAGCCATGACATGGGCACGGCGCTGGCCGACCGGATGTTCCACTTCAATGTACAGACGGTGATCGACGCCTTCCTCACGCACGCCGTTGCGTCCGGCTTCGCGCCCGAAGTGATGGCCTACCTGAAGGTGCGGCCGGACCGGCTCGACGACACCCAATCGCAACTGGCCAACGACCACCTCGTCGGCGCCAGTCCGCGGGGCTGGGAAGACATCTCGAATGTGCTGAAGTCAGGCTTGTCGGAGCAGGCTCAGCGCGTCTTCGTGCAGGGTCGCATCGGTGCGGCGAATGCGGCTGAATTCTTCGGCGTGCTGCGCGAGTTGCAGGCGGCGGTCGATGTCGTGCGGCTTCTTGCTTGCCATCCTGGCGCCGAGACGCTGGCTCTGCTGCCGAAGACGCTCGACGGCCTCTATGGCATGGTCTACGGGCTGCTTGCGGCCAGCACCGACGACACCGCGCTGGCGCGCGCTCTGGAGATCATTGAGCAACTGCCCGAGGTGCGCGGCAACGTGGCGCTGCCACTGCGCGAGGCGCAGACGCTGGCAATGGAGCTGCTGATGCAATCAGCACTCGACAAGGGGCTGGAAGGCACGATCCTCGACAGCCCGGCCTACCGCCGTTACGCCGAAAAACGCAGCCACGAGAACCAGAGTGGGTGAGCTGCACCCGGCAGTGGCCGAGCCCGACACGCCGCTGGCGGTTTACCAGCACCGCGGCACGCGGGCGATCCAGCGCATGGTGGAGTACGCGCCCTCGACGGGTGGGCTGGCGCTGTGGGTCCGGCATCTGGATCTGCCCGAGGGACCCGGTCAGGCAGCCGGCATCGCGGCTCCTGCAACGAAGCCCGCTCCGCCAGTGACCACAGATGGCCACACGATCCTCTACAGCACCAGCTTCGAAGCCCTGTCGCTGGCCGAACAGGTCGGCTGGATTGCCCACGAAGTGCTGCACATTGCGCTGCGCCACCCGCAGCGCTACCTCGATCTGCAGCACCGGCTGGGCGATGCCGACCTGCAGCTGTTCAATCGGTGTGCAGATGCCATCGTCAACAGCACGCTCGATCACCTGAGCTGGCTGCAACTGCCGGCCAAGGCGGTGACGATCGATCGGCTTCTCGCCGCCGAAGTCGGCATGAAAAGCAGTGTCGAGGCGGCGCTGCTGGAATGGGATGTCGAGCGCTTGTACCGCGCGATCGACGACCGTCGACCTCAGGCCGATGGCGGCCAGCGCGACGGTCCGCGCGCGGCCAGCGTGCGCGCCTTGGGTGGCCAGGATCAGGACGACCTGAAGCCGGGTGCCGACGCTCAGGAGGCGCCCGAAGACGGTGCCGAGCAGGCCCGCGAATGGAGCGAGCGAATTTCACGTGCCCATGCAAACGACGGCGCGTTCTCGATGCTGCGCACGCTGATTGCCGACCTGCCGACCACACACACGCCCTGGGAGCAGGTGCTGCGCACCCAGCTGGCGCGCAGCCTGGCGCCCAGGCGCGACATCTCGTGGTCACGGCCCTCGCGGTCTTACCTGGCGAACCAGGGACGCGCAGGGGTGAACTGGCGCATGCCCTGGGAACCCGGCTTCAGCTCATCGAAATCGGTGCCGCGGCTGGTGGTGATCGTCGATGTGTCGGGCTCGGTAGACGACACGCTGATGCAGCGCTTCGCCTGCGAGGTCGAGGCGATCGTGCGCAGGCTCGAGGCCGGCCTGGTGCTGGTCATTGGCGACGACCAGGTGCGCGAAGTCACCCGCTTCGAGCCTGGTCGTGCGACGCCGAACCGCACAGGCCTGCGCGATGTCGTGTTGCGCGGCGGTGGTGGCACCGACTTCACACCACTGCTGGAAGAGGCCGATGCGCATCATCCGGACATTGGCGTCGTGTTGACCGATCTCGACGGCCCGGCGCACCATCGCCCGCGCTGGCCGGTGATCTGGGCGGTGCCCGAGGCGAACGCGTCGGCGGTGGCGCCATTCGGCCGCAAGCTGGTGCTGCGGTAACAGACTATTTCAGCAAGGCCAATACGCGCTTGAAGCACGGATTCCTGCTGCTTCGCAACCACTCGAAAGCGACCATCTCCACGCTGACGATCTCGGCGCCGGCCTGCCGGAGTCTTTGCATCGCGAGCTCATGGTTCTCTGGGGTCCGAGAGCCGCAGGCTTGCGAAATGACAGACACCTTCAGATCCGCCGCCAGCAGGCCCAGCGCGGTCTGCAGCAGGCAGACATGGGCCTCGCAGCCGGCAATGACGACTTCGCGTGGCGCTTTCGCGCTGTCGAGGGCGAGCAGTTCAAGCAGCCCCGCGGCACACGCATCGAAGTGCGTCTTCGACAAGGACGCATCGCAGCGCTGTTTGATGGCTTCGTCGTTCGGCCCCAGGCCCTCCGGGTATTGCTCGGTACCGAAAACCGGGATGCCGAGTTCGCGGGCCACTTCTGCGATGCGCACGGCGTGCGCGAGTACGTGAGCACCGTTGTGGATGGCCGGCAGCAGGCGCTGCTGATAGTCCACCAGCACCAGGACCGACATCGCTGGGTCGATCAGGTTCATGGTGTCGAACCGCATTGCGCGGAGCCCGTCTCAGCCGGTCTGGAAGCCCGTGCGATCAGTGCATCGAGGTAGCGATCGAACAGCGCCTGGGATTGCTGCCTGAACATGCGAATGCGGCCGGTGTGGCTCAGCAGCAGCAGGCCCACGATGTGCGCAAACAGCGCGGTCACTTCCGCCTGCGCATCGTCCTCGTCGAGGCCGAGCGCAGCAAGGGCCTGCTGTGTCGGTGCCAGTGCATCGCGCAGCCGGGCATTGAGTTGCTCGTTCAGCGCAGGCGTCAGTCCGCGCGGCTGCATGCCGTGGAAAAGGTAAAAGCCCAGGTCCAGGTCGCGCGGGCTCTCGCGATAGAACTCGAAGAACGCCGTCGCCTTGGCGCGCAAGGCGCGCTGCGCTTGTCGCAAGCGCGCTGTCTCGCCGTGAACGGAACCTGATCGGCGCTCGGGCGCTGCGTCGGCAGCGCCCACCACGGCATTGAGCCGTTCAAGCGACTCGCCCAGCAGTGCGCCGTAGACCTCCTCCTTGCTCGAGAAGTAGCTGTAGATGGCGCCGGGCGTATAGCCGGCGCGTTTGGCGATTTCCCGCAGGCTCGCGCCCTCGAGGCCGAGTTCCAGAAAAGCCGACCGGGCCGCCGCCAGCACGAGCGCGCGGCGCACGTCGGTGACAGCCCGCTGCCGCTCGATACGCACCTCGTGGTCGAGCGAAGCGTGGGGCGCTGGAATCAAGACCTTGCGGGATCGGGGCATGAGGAATTTCTACATGGCGACATTGAATTGAACGGTGTTCAAATAACGCCGTGATGACGAGAGGACAGATCCGATGAACGCCGCTCCGCCCGAACACTCCCAGGGAAGTATGCCGTCTGTGTCGACCGCGAACCTGATGAGCGCCGCCGACTACCGCGAATCGCTGCGCCGCTACCGCCCCGTGGTCTACGTCGATGGCCAGTTGATCGATTCGGTGGCCGACGCGCCCAGCCTGCAGCCGGGTATCAACGCCCTGGGCGTGACCTACGACTTCGCGCACAACGCGGCGATGGCGCCCTTGATGACGGCGGTACAGACGACCAGCGGCCAACTCGTCAACCGCATGCTGCACATCAACGAGTCGGCCGGTGACCTGCTCAACAAGCTCGAAGCGGTGCGGCTGCTGTGCCAGGAAACCGGCTGTGCGCAGCGCTATCTGGCACACGACGCGCTGAATGCCATTGGCCAGGTCACCGCTCGCATCGACGATGCGCGTGGAACCACCGAGCACCGCGCCCGCTTCGCCGCCTACCTGCAACGCGTGCAGGCCGAAGACCTGTCGCTCGGCATCGCGATGACCGATGCCAAGGGCGACCGCTCCAAACGCCCGCACCAGCAGGCGAACCCCGACACCTACGTCCACATCGTCGAGCGCAACGCGAAGGGCATCGTGATCTCGGGCACCAAGGCGATCGTGACCGGCGCGCCCTACATGCACGAGTTCCTGGTCATGCCAGGGCGCAACATGGGCGTGGAAGACGCTGCCTTTGCCGTCTGTTGCGCGGTGCCGGTCGATGCCAAGGGCATCACCATCGTCGCGCGGCCCGCCGGCCGGCCGGGAGACAAGGTCGAGCACGGCGCGCCGCTGTTCTCGCGCCGCTACGGCCAATCGACCGGCGTGGTCATCTTCGACCAGGTGTTCGTGCCGTGGGAGCGGGTGTTCTTGGCCGACGAGTGGGAACACTCCGGCACGCTCACCCACCACTACGCGACCCACCACCGCCACAGTTGCATCGCCGCACGCGCTGGCTTTGGCGATCTGCTGATCGGTGCCGGTGCCCTGATGTGCGAGGCCAATGGCTTCGACCCCGGTGAAACAAGCAGCCTGCGCGAGCCGATGATCGAGCTGATCAAGATCACCGAAGGCTTCTTCGCTTGCGGCGTCGCCGCCAGTGTCTACGGCATCCGCGATGAGCACAGCGGCAGCTTCATGCCCGAGCCGGTGTTCAGCAACATCGGCAAGCTCTTGCTGGCGACACAGATCTACGACATGCACCGTCTGGCGCACGAGGTCTCCGGCGGCCTGATCGTCGCCCTCCCCGGCCCCGACGAAGACCACAACCCGGCCACCGCCGCCACGTTGGCGGAGGTGCTGCGCGCCAACCCGGCCGTGCCCTACGACAAGCGCATCGAGGTCGCGCGCTTCGTCGAAGACCTGACTGCTTCGTACCAGGGCGGCTGGTACTCGGTGATCAGCCTGCACGGTGGCGGCTCGCCGGCTGCGATGAAAAAGGAAATCTGGCGCCACTACCCGGTGGGCAGCAAGGTCGAACTGGTCGAACGCCTGCTGGACCGTGGTGTGCTGCACGACGAGACGCGGGCCATCACCAAGAACCGCCAGCCCGGTCGCTGTTGCGACACCGGCTGTACGACGCCAGGTCAGGCAGTGATGGTGCCGCTACCGACGCCGCGAGGCGGATAGCGATTACTGGCGCTGCGGATTGAGCGCCTGGCCGACAGCCGTTCCTGAGCGCGATGAGCCTCTGCGCTTGGCGTCTCCGATCTCTCGTTATCCTCGCCGCTGCACCTCAGCAACCGAACAAATGATGAGTCATCTTTTCTCTCCCTGGCAGCTTGACGCGCTGACGCTTCCCAACCGCATCGTCGTCGCGCCGATGTGCCAGTACTCGGCCAGCGAGGGCACGCCGGGCGACTGGCACATGATCCACCTGGGGCACCTGGCACTGTCGGGCGCCGGCTTGCTGATTCTGGAAGCCACCGCGGTGTCACCCGAGGGCCGCATCTCGCCGCAGGACCTGGGGCTGTACTCAGACGCCAACGAGGCCGGCCTCGCCCGCGTGCTGGCGGCCATCCGCGCCCACTCGCCGATCGCGGTGGCGGTCCAGATCGCGCACGCCGGCCGCAAGGCGTCAAGCCGCGCGCCCTGGGCAGGCGGCACACAGATCCGGCCTGACGAACCCGAAGGCTGGCAAACCGTATCGGCCTCGAACCTGCCGCATTCCGCCGGTGAAGTGCCGCCACTGGCGCTCGACCACGCCGGCCTCGCCAAGGTCCGCGATGATTTCGTGGCGACAGCCCGTCGCGCCGCCCGACTGGGTTTCGACGGCATCGAGCTCCACGCCGCGCATGGCTACCTGCTGCACCAGTTCCTGTCGCCGCTGTCGAACCAGCGCACCGACGAATACGGCGGCAGCCTGGCGAACCGAATCAAGTTTCCGCTGGAGGTGTTCGAAGCGGTTCGCGCTGCCTTCCCCGCCGACAAGCCGGTGTGGGTGCGCGTGTCGGCCACCGACTGGGTGCCTGGCGGATGGGATATCGAAGGCACGCTCGCGCTCTCGCAGGCGTTGAAGGCTCGCGGCTGCGCGGCCCTGCATGTGTCCAGCGGCGGCTTGTCTCCCGCGCAGGCCATTCCACTCTCCTCCGGCTACCAGGTGGCGTTCGCGCAGCGCATCAAAGCCGAGGTCGGCATTCCCACCATCGCAGTCGGGCTGATCACCGAGGCCGAGCAGGCCGAAGCCATCATCGCCAGCGGTCAGGCCGATGCAGTGGCGCTGGCGCGGGCGATGCTGTACGACCCCCGCTGGCCGTGGCATGCCGCTGCGAAGCTGGGCGCCAGGGTGACGGCCCCACCGCAGTACTGGCGTTCGCAGCCGCGCGAGTTCAAGGACTTGTTCGAGGCGGCGAGCTTCGGGCAGCGGTAACACGGTACGCCGCTCTGTTCTGCACGCATCGAGCGAGTTGAAGCACGAGGGTGGCGCTCCCGAATGTCAGCCATGGGCTTTTTGGCTGAACGCCCGTTGCCGACCCATTGCTGAAGTAGCCCCCCAGACTTGGCGTCCGCAATCCGGTCATTCATCGTGCTGCCGCAAAAACACGAGCGGCGAATTCGCGAGGTGCGTAGCCGCTGTTTCAGGGTCGAACCGGCGTTCGACGCGCCAGCGTGCTGCGCTGTCACGCTGCTACGCACGCGGGCCTCCCGTTGCAAACGCGAATTCCCCGATGCATCGGTCAAAGCTGTCCGGCAGCGAGATCGCGCGCCTGATCGTCGGTGGCCGAGCGTTAGGAGCCGGCAGGGCCGGGCGAGCTCAAGCTTGGCGTGCTTCTGCCGATATCCGAAAGAAGACCGTCTTCGATCTCTTCGCCCCTCCCCATGTCCCGCCGTCCTGACTCTGTTCCGGAGGTCCTGCCTAGCCGGGCTGGCGGGGGCCTGACATCACCGCAGTCGCAAGCGGCAGGCAGCCTGCTGCCGAATGTCTCGATCGTCGAGCAGACCATGGCCGAGGCGCGCCGCGCACTTTGGCGGATTCTCGCCGTTGCGGTTCTTCTGCTCGGCGTCCTGCTCGTCGAGCGATGGTATTACGCGGCAGCCCAGGGCGAGGCCAGCCATCGCCACGCCGAGGCCCTGCGGCTCGCGGGCGAGATGCGCCTGGTCGACATGCAGTTGACCAACGCTGCGCAGATGGCCGTCTTCAGCGGCCAGGCCGACTGGGTGCAACGCTTCGACAGTCATCTGCCGGAGTTCACGCGCCTTCTCGCCGAGGCGCGTGCGCTGGCGCCCGCCGATGCGACAGCACGTTTCGATGCCGCCACGGCTTCTGCTTCCGCCGAGCTGGACGACATGCGAGAGTCCGCCTTCGAGGCGGTGACGGTTGGTGCTGCCGATGTGGCGCGCCGCATCTTCGAAGGCGAGCGCTATCGCCAGAAGACGGCGCTGCTACAAGGGGCCATTGCCGAATTCAGCGAGGCCACGGTCGCCGCCGCCAGGCAGGAGATCGCCGACATGCGCCGCCGCAACGCCCTCATCGGCGTGCTGCTTCTCGTCTGCGCATGCTTCCTGGGCGCGGTGCTCTGGCGGCGCCTCATGGGCTCGCGCGGTCATCTGCTGCGCGCAGAAGAGCGCGTGAAGCACCTCGCGGCGAGCGACCTGCTGACGGGTCTGCCAAACCGCACGGCGCTTCACGATGCGATGGCTGTCGCGATGGGCAGCGCAGCTCGCGGCGGCAAACGGCTGGCCGTCCTGATGATCGACCTCGACCGATTCAAACCGGTGAACGACCGCCATGGCCACATGGTGGGTGACCTCGTGCTGAAGGAGGTGGCACACCGTCTCCAGAGCATCGCTCGAAGTGGCGATACCTGCGCGCGCTACGGCGGCGACGAGTTCGTCGTGCTGGCCGCCGACGAAGGCACGCCCTCGGCCGCACACCACCTGGCCGATCGCATCGTCCAGTCCATGGGGCAGCCGATGAAGGTCGGCTCCCTCAGCATCACCATCGGTTCGACGGTGGGCATCGCCCTTTTCCCCGATGATGGGGTCGACGCCGACGAGCTGCTGCGCAAGGCCGATTCGGCGCTGTACCGAGCCAAGTCGGACAGCCGCGGCGGCCTGTGCTTCTATGACGTGGGTCTCGACGAACTTGTCGCCGAGCGTGCGGCGCTCGAGCAGGAGATGCGCGAGGGCATTGCGCGTGGCGAGTTCGTGCCCTATGCACAACCCATCGTCGAGCTGGCAACGGGCCGCGTGCACTCGCTCGAGTTGTTGGCCCGCTGGCATCACCCGCAGCGAGGCTTGCTGCCGCCGGCGCAGTTCATCCCGCTGGCCGAGGAATCCGGCCTCATCGGACCGATGACGATGGCCGTGCTCGGTGCAGCACTGTCCGAGCGCGGTTGCCTGGACCCGGGGTGGCGCATCTCGTTCAACGTGGCGCCACAGCAGATACAGGATGCGTCTCTTGTGCCCCAGCTTCTGGCATTGCTCGCCCGGCATCGCGTACCGCCATCGCGGCTGGATGTCGAGCTCACGGAGTCCGCCCTGGTGCGCGACACCGAAGCCGCGCGGCGCGTGATGTACGCGCTGAAGCAGGCTGGCTTCACGGTCACGCTGGATGACTTCGGCACCGGCTACTCCAGCCTGTCGTACCTGGCCGAACTCGAATTCGACAAGATCAAGATCGATCTGTCCTTCGTGCACGCGCTGCGCGAGCGACCGGAGAGCGCGAAGATCGTCGATGCCATCATCGGACTGTCGCGCAGCCTCGGGGTGTCCAACGTGGCCGAAGGCATCGAGACGGAAGCCGATGCCCGGCGCCTGCTCGGCATGGGCTGCCTGTACGGGCAGGGCTATCTGTACGGACGGCCCATGCCCCTGGAGGCCTTGTCGGTGTCCCGGGAGTCAGCGCTCCTGGTGCACGCTTGAGACCCGAAGTGGGTCAGCGCAGCGAGGTCAGTTCGCGGTAGCCTGACGCCCCGCCTGCTCCCACTTCGGTATGCTTGCCGAATTGGATTTCTGGTGGTTGCTGAGCTTGCCGACAGCGGTCGATCCTGAAGATCCGATCATGGCCCGGGCTGTGAACTCATTGCGCAGCTAAGCTGACCTTTGCCTAGACGGTTAGGTACCGGGACTTCTAGCGCATCGCCCTCGCGCAGCCTGGCGAGGCCCGGCCGCACCATCGCGCCAGCGCCATCACCCCAGTACGAACGGATTGGCGATGCCGGGCTTCGGGTTGATGAACACGCTCTTCGATTCCAGGTACTCGTAGATCGCGCGGATGCCGTTCTCGCGGCCGAGGCCCGAGGCCTTGACGCCGCCGAACGGTGCCATGTAGCTGACCACGCGGTAGGCATTGACCCACACCGTGCCCGCCTTCAGGCGCCTGGGCAGCGTCATGGCACGCTCGAGATCGCGCGTCCAGACGCCAGCGGCCAGGCCGTAAGGTGTGTCGTTGGCGATCGCCACAGCTTCTTCTTCGGTGTCGAACGGGATCACCACCAGCAGCGGGCCGAAGACCTCCTCCTGCGCGATGCGCATGTCGTTGCGCACGCCGGTGAAGATCGTCGGCTCGACGAACAGGCCCTTCTCGCAGCCCGGGCGCCGGGAGCGCTCTCCGCCCAGCACGCAGGTGGCGCCCTCCGAGCGGGCCACGTCGATGTAGTGGAGCACCTTGGCGAGCTGCGGCGGCGTGGACACCGGGCCGACATTGGTGCTCTTGTCGAGCGGGTCGCCGAGCTTCGCGGTCTTCATGAAATCGACCAGGCGCGCGACGATCTCGTCGTGCACCTCGCGCTGCACCAGCAGACGGGAGCCGGCCATGCAGGTCTGGCCGGTGGCCGCGAAGATGCCCGACACGATGCCCTTGACCGCGTCGTCGAGCGCTGCATCGGCAAACACGATGTTGGCCGACTTGCCCCCAAGCTCGAGCGACACGCGCTTGAAATCGACAGCCGCGTTGAGGTAGACGCTGCGCCCGCCGGACTCGCTGCCAGTGAAGGCCACCTTGGCGACCCGCGGGTGCTTGACCAGTGGCTCGCCCACATCCAGGCCGAAGCCGGTGATGACGTTGAACACCCCCGGCGGGAAACCTGCCTGTGCGACCAGTTCGGCAAAGTAGACCGTCGATGCCGAAGAGAACTCCGACGGCTTCACCACGATGGTGTTCCCCGCTGCCAACGCCGGCGCGATCTTCCAGGCGGCCAGAAGCAGTGGCGAGTTCCACGGTGCGATGGCCGCGACGACGCCGAGCGGCTCGTAGCTGATGTAGTGGAACATGCCGGGCTTGTCGATCGGCGTCACCGCGCCCTCGACCTTGTCGGCCAAGCCACCGTAGTAATAGAACCACTGCGGCAGGTATTTCATCTGCCCGAGCATCTCGACCTTCAGCTTGCCGTTGTCGCGCACTTCCAGATCGGCCAGACGCTCGGCGTTCTCGGCGATCAGGTCGCCCAGCCGGTGCAGCAACAGGCCGCGCGCACTTGCCGACAAGCGCGGCCACGCGCCCTCTTCGAAGGCGCGGTGGGCAGCCTTCACCGCGAAGTCGACATCGCGTGCGTCGGCCTTCGGGAATTGCGCCCAGGTCTCGCCCGTGGCGGGGTTCATGCTGTCGAAGACTTCCCCGCCAATGGCGTCGACCGACTGGCCGCCAATGTGCATGCGAAAACGTTCCACGTGGTTTCCTTTGATCGACTCGTTCGACGGATTGTTCAGGAGGTGGTGCGGCCCAGCGCGCGCACAGCCTGCTGCACCGCGGCGTCCACCGCAGCTTGCAGTGTCGGCGACATCTGCTGATGTTCGTCGATGTCGGCTTTGCCGGCATAGATGCCAGACACCATGACCTCGGCGCCAAAGAAGGCAAACAAGGGTCGCATCAGGTGATCGATCACGCCGGCATGACGCTCAGCGTAGCCGGTGGCCGCCACCACCACAGGCCGCCCGGTCAGTGCCTTCATGTCGACCAGGTCGATCAAATGCTTGAACAGGCCGGCATAGCTGCCTTTGTAGACCGGCGTCACCGCCACCAGCAAGTCGCACGTCTCGATGTCGCGCAACACCGCCTCCAGCCGCGGCGACGCCTGCTTGCGCTCCAGTGTGCGGCCGAGATCGGCCGGATCATCGATCAACGAGTGGATCTGACTGTCGGCGCCTGCTGCCAGGGCGATGCGGTCGACCAGTTGCTGCGTGAGCCACAGCGTGCGAGATGGCACCGACACATGGCCGCTGATGCCCACGATGCGCGTCATGACGAGGCACCGGCGCGGAATGGCTGACGAAGTCCGGCCCGCTCGAGCAGTGGCATGACCTCGGCATTCCATTGCCGGATACCGGCGTTGTAGTCCAGCCAGCTGAGGCACACGCCGTCCATCCCCGCCTCGGCCAGCAGTTCGAGGTGCTCGACCATCATGGCCGGCGTTCCGACCAGCGGAAAACCGGCCCAGCCTGCCTTGAAGTGATACCGGAACTGCTCGGCCTGCTCTGGCGTGAAGATGCCCGTCTGGATGCCCAGCTCCTTGACGATGTTTTCGCAGGCGACGTCGTCACCGTGCTCGATGGCATAGCGGTCGACATGGCGTTTGGCCTCGGCGGCCGTCTCGGCGACCGAGACGTAGGAGTAGCACCACACCTTCAGATCACGACCAAACTCCTCGCGTGCCAGCGTCTTGTACTTTTGCACCTGCTTGCGAACCCCGGCGAGGTCGTGAGACCCCAGGATGACAAAAGCGGCATCGCAATGCTGTGCGCAATACCGCATGCCTCGCGGGGATCCGCCAGCGTTGATCAGGAAGGGCTTGTTCAGCGGCTTCGGGTCGGCGAAAGCCTGAACCAGGTTGAAATGCTGGGTCTGGTGGTCGAAGTAGCCTTCGTGCGTCCAGGCCTTCTGCGCGATGGCGAGCCATTCGTCGGCGTACTCGTAGCGCTCGTCGTGCTCCATCATCGTGCCGCCGAACATGCGCATCTCGGGACCGAACCAGCCGCAGATGATGTTCAAGCCGAACCGCCCGCCGCTCACGTGATCGATGGTCGTTGCCTGCTTTGCAGCGAACAATGGGTGCACCGTGGGCACGTGCGAAGTGGTGATGCAGGCGATCTGCTCGGTCGATGCCGCCAGCGCCGCCGCCCAGGTGTATGTCTCGTAGCTGGTACCGCCGAAGTTGCTGTCGCCGCCGAAACCGCGCCAGCGGCCGATCGGGATGGCGGCCTCGAAACCTGCGCGGTCGGCGATCTGCATGGTCTCGAGGTTCTTCTTCCACGCGTCCGCGCGATGCACCTCGGGTGCTGTGGTGATGGCGCATCCGCCGTGGGCATTGATCGCGAACACGCCAAGCTTCATCCGGTTGGTCGAAGCATGCATCGGGTTCGCCGCGATGGTGGTAGCGGTGGTGGTGGCGGCGCTCATGGGGTCTCCTGTGTTCCAATTTCTTCGATAGCAGATAACTGTCTCGCGACTGCATTCAGCTGTCAAGGCGTGGTGAACCCGTATCCTGATCTGTCATTTGCTTTGTTACCGGCTGCATTTCACAGGCTTCGTCAGCACCAGTAGACTCGCGCTGTTTCCACCGATTCCACCAAAGAAGAACGCTCACGATGCCTAAGCCACGCACACCGGAGCGCGCCAGCAACCGCACCAAGCGGGAAACGGCGGCCCCGGCAGATCGGGGTTCCGACGCAGCGATCAGCCTTGCCCTGGGGCAGCGCATCAGGGCATTGCGGGCGCGATCGGGGCTGACGCTGGAGCAGTTGTCCCGGCAGTCAGGCGTCAGTCGCGCGATGCTGTCGACCATCGAGCGCGGCGAAAAGAGCCCCACACTGCCCATCATCGTGCGGATCGCTGCTGGATTTGCCATCTCGCTGTCGAGATTGCTCGGTGCCGAGGCCAACGCGTCGAGCGTCGCCGTCATCCGCGCGGGACAGCGAATTGCGTTCCGCGACCCTGAAACCGGCTTCGAGCGGTGGATGTTGTCCCCGGCGCACGTTGACAATGGGGTGGAGTTCGTCTTGCACCACTTGCCGGCCGGCCGCTCCACGGGATTGCTGCCCGCTTATTCCTCGCCCACGGAGAAATACCTGGCCGTGAGTTCCGGCAGGCTGACAGTGGTCGTCGATGAACAGCCGCACGTGCTGGACACCGGTGACACGATCTATTTCGAGGTCCAGGCCCCGTATCGCTTCGTCAACGAAGACCCTCAGACCGATTGCACCTACTACATGGTGATCGCCCGAAAGCGCTGATCACACCGACCCGATGAACGACATGACCGACACAAGCGCTTCCACCCTGGTGCCCGACTTTCGCAAGGCGATGCGTCGCCTTGCCGCCACCGTCACGCTGATCAGCACGACCGACGCCAGCGGGCGGCGCCACGGCATGGCCGCAACGGCCGTCAACTCGGTGACGATGGACCCGCCCACGCTGCTGATCTGCGTCAACCAGACGGCAAGCCTGCATGCGCCGTTGATCGAACTGGGCCGGTTCTGCATCAATGTGCTCATGCCGTCGCACCACGAACTGGTCGGGCACTTCAGTGGCCAGAAGACGGGCGAAGATCGCTTCGAGTCGGGCGACTGGCGTCTTGAGGAGGCCGGTGGCCTGCCGTATCTGCACGGTGCGCAGTGCAATCTGTTTTGCCGAGTTGTCTCAGTGACGCCTGTCGGGACTCATTCGGTGATCATTGCGGCGGTTGAAACGGTGCACGTCCATGACGACGTGATGCCACTGATTTATGCCGATGGGCGTCTGCATGCCGTCGGCGATACCGTGGCCTGAGTTCGGGAGCCGGGCATGACAGCGCTTCCACGACAAGACTCGCCCAGCGCACTTGCACCGCTGCACATCCACGAGGTGTGCGTGCGCGACGGCTTCCAGATCGAGCCGGTGTTCGTGCCCACCGAGCGCAAGATCGAACTGGTCAATGCGCTCAGCCGAAGCGGCGTCGCGAAGATCGAGGTGACTTCGTTTTCGTCGCCCAAGGCGATCCCTGCGCTGGCCGACGCGGAAGACGTGATGCGTGGCATCGACCGCGTTGAAGGCGTCGAGTACGCCGCGCTGGTGCCCAACGTGCGCGGTGCAGAGCGGGCGCTGGCCTGTGGCGTCGACGAGCTGAACCTGGTGATGTCGGCGAGTGCCTCGCACAGCCAGGCCAATCTGCGGATGACGCGTGAGCAGTCGCTGGCCCAGTTCGCCAGCATCGTCGATGCCGCAGCGGGTCAGGCGGCCATCAATGCATCGCTGTCCACCGCCTTCGGCTGCCCGTTCGATGGCGAGGTGCCTGCCGACGAAGTGCTGGGATGGGTCGCTCGCCTGGTGGATCTGGGCATCAACCGAATTGCCCTGTGCGACACCACCGGCATGGCCAACCCGGCGCAGGTGCAGCGGCTGTTTCATGCCGTCATGGAACGCTGGCCCGACGTGACTTTCACCGCGCACTTCCACGACACCCGGGCGATGGGCCTCGCCAACGCCTTGGCTGCGCTGAACGCCGGAATCACGCACTTCGATGCCTCGCTCGGCGGCCTGGGCGGCTGCCCTTTCGCGCCCGGCGCCAGCGGCAATGTGTGCACCGAGGACATGGTGCACATGTTCGAGGCCATGGGGCGGCACACCGGTGTCGACCTGGACCGCCTGCTGACGCTGGCGAGACAGCTCCCAGACATCGTCGGGCACCCGGTGCCGGGCCAGGTGATGAAGGCCGGCCCGACCACACGGCGATATCCGTTGCCAGGCTAGCCGTCGCAACCTGCGGCGCGCGTGTTCCGCCAAGTCAGCGCTGCTTCGTCGTCAAGCGCGGCTCTCAGGCGCCTTGCTGGCGTCGGGCGAAGTCGGCACATCGCTCGCACCAAACAGGCGCTGGCGCAGCCAGGGCCAGAGGTAGTTGTCGACCGACCAGCGGCCCGACCCCCACAGCAACAGACCGGCCAGCACGCTGCCCCAGAAGATGTGCTGCTGCAGCGCCGGGATGGGCATGTCCTCGACACTGATGACCGCCACGACGTTGAGGATCGACAACCCCGCTGCCGCGAAACGCCCCCCCAGGCCCAGCAGGATCAGCACGGGCAGCACCAGCTCAGCACCCGTGCCGAGTGCGGCGGCGATGTGCGGGCTGAGCAGCGGCACGTGGTACTCGTCGGTGAACAGTGCAACGGTGGTTTCCCAGTCAGCGATCTTTGTCAGCCCCGAGCGAAAGAACACGCCCGCGATGAACCAGCGCGCTAACACTTGCGCGGCGGGCTGGATGGCATTGAGACCGCGGATGGCGAACTCGGCAAGTGTCCAGAGTCGCAACCACAGGGATGTCGGGAGAGGGGTGTTCATGGCCATGGCTCCAGGCTGATCCAAGTCAGTCGCCGGTGACGGTGATTTCTTTCAGCCAGCCCGCGGCGATCGCGGTCGTGAGCCAACCTGCCAGATCGAATGGGCCGACGGCCGACGCATCGGACACCGCATCAAGCGCGCACGCCAGCGAGTCGCCAGCCAAGAGCCGCTGCGTCCAGAGCACGGTGACCTGATCGACCCGGTGAACTTGGGCGCGCCAGCCCGATCGGCACACCAGGGCCGACTCGCCGACAGCTGCCTGCACCGCGTCACGTGCGGCGTCCAGTGCATCGGGCGCTGCGCCATCGCGATGAGCCTGATGGATCGTCACCACCGGCCAGCGCGACGCCAGTACCGCGAGCCCTGGACGCAGATGCAGTTGCAATTGCTGCGGATCGGTGTCGCCAAGACGGGCGATCGAGGCGGCATTCCATTGAGCGTCTGCCGCCCGCTCGCAGCGCTGCACCGCCCAGTCGAGGCGGGCGCAGTCACCGAGGTAGGGCCAATGGGACAGATCGGGATGCACTTCCAGAAAAGCCGCCAGCGAGTCTCCCCATTGAGCCAGGTCTCCAAGCACCGGTGGGTGTGCAGACCACAGCTCGCGCGCCAGCAGCTGGAACCCGTCGGCACCGACCAGTGCGCGTACCGTTGGGTAGGTGGCCTCCAAGGCGCGCGCGGCGTTGGCCACGCCGTTGGCGCGGTAGGCCTGCAGGCCGCGAGCAACGGTCACTGAACGGCCGCTGCACCAGTCCTCGATTGCAGCGGTGGCGCCGGCATCGGGTGGCCACAACGCGGCCACCAATGCCTGCTGGCGGGCGGCTTCGCGCGCGCGGCCGGTGTCGTCACTGTTCATCGGTTCCGCCTCGCCAGACGATCCGTGGCCTGCTGTGCCTCTGAGAGCAGCACCTCGAGTGGCGGCACGTCGGTGTCCCACTCGATCAGCGTGGGCACCGCACCGAAGCGTTGCAAGGCATGTTCATAAAGTGCCCACACGTCGGGCCGCACGGCGCTGCCGTGATCGTCGATCACGATGTCCGCAGTGTCGCAATAGCCAGCCAGATGGATCTCACCCACGATGCCTGGCGGCAGCGCGTCAATGAAGGCGATGCCGCTCAACAGCGGATCGGGTGTGCGCTCGTTCAGCGCATTGACCATCAGGTTATTGACATCGAGCAGCAAGCCGCAGCCGCTGCGCTGGCACAGCAAGGTGAGAAACTCGGCTTCTGCCAGTGTGTTGTCGTGGAACGCCAGGTAGGCCGACAGGTTCTCGATCAGCAGCGGCCGCCGCAGGCGGTCTTGCACCCGTCCGACGTTGTCAGTCAGGATCGCGAGCGACGCAGCGTTGTGCACGATCGGCAGCAGATCGCTGGCATGCAAGACAGGCCCACCGGCGCGCACGGGCGCGCGGGCGAAGCAGGCGTGGTCCGACACACGCACCGGCTCGATCCGGTGCACAAGTCTTTCGAGCCGATCGAGATGCCAGGCATCGACGCCGACCGCCGAACCCAGCGCCAGCCCGACGCCGTGCAGGCTGACCGGATAGTGTTCGCGCGCCGCATCAAGCACCGCCAAAGCGGCGCCGCCGTCGGCGTAGAAGTTTTCGGAATGAACCTCGACAAATCCGACGGCGGGCTGTTCTTGGACGACGCGCGCGTAATGCGGGTGCCGCAGGCCGATCCCCGCGAGGCTGGGCGAGGCTGCGGCCACGGGCATCGCGATTTACTTCTTCAGTGCCTTCTTGGCCTCGTCGGCCGTCTTGCCGCCGAGCGAGGCGCAGGTGCCCTTGGCGACGTACTTCCATTCATCAGGGCCGTTGTCAGCGGTAGCCTGGCCCGCGCAGGAGTGCGTGCCTGACAGGTTGCTGCAGTCGTTGGCGCCGGCCTTGGCGATACCGAAGCACTTTTCCTTGGCCGGTGCATCGGCAGCAGAAGCAGTGGACAGGACGCCGAGTGCGAGGACGGAGGCCAGGGCGGATGAAGCGATGAGGCGATGGTTCATGTGGATCTCCAACAAGGATGAGGGTGGATTGACGGCAGTGGCCGAGCAGCCTCGGCACTCGCGCTATTGAGTCGAACTCGCAGGGCGACCCTTACAGCCCGGAACGACGCGGGGATTGTGGAGCGAGCCCAAAGAAGTCACACCAGGAACATGGTGGCCGCGACCACAGTGGGTAGCAGTGCGCCCAGCAACAGCCCACCGGCGCCGATGGAGTGGTCGTCGAAGCCGTGCTTCAACAGCGTCACACCAGCAGGGTTCGGTGCATTGGCAATCACCGTCAGGCCACCGCCGGCGACTGCGCCGGCAACGAGCATGTACTTGGCGGCATCGGTCATCCCCTCGATCTGCGAGCCGAGATAGGTCAACGCGGCGTTGTCGGTGATGGCGGTCAGGCCCAAGGCACCGAAGAACAGCGCGGTTGGCTGCAGGCCGGACACGATGGGCTGCAGCCACCACTGCTGCAGGCCACCGAGCACGACCAGTCCGGCAAGGAAGAAGCCAACCAGCAATGCCTCTTTCAGGATTAGCGGACTCTGGTGTTTTGGATAGGCCTGGGTGAAACCGAGAAACAGCATGAAAGCACCCAGAAAAATCACCGGGTGGTGTGCAAACGCCACCACCGCCGACAGCACCAGGAGGTGCACCAGGGTGACCGGCAGCGGAATGGGCGGCGTGCGGTCGGCCGGTAACTTGAGTGAGGGCTCGGTCAGGTGCCGGCTGAGCAGTGCGGTCACCACGGTGGCGTTGATGACGACCGCAATCGCTGCGCGCCAGCCGAAATGGCTCGCCATGTAGGCAGTGTCCCACTGCCAGGTGGACGCCACCATCAGCACCGGCGGCGCAGCGTACGAAGTCAGCGTGCCACCGATGGACACGTTGACGAATAGCACGCCCAGCGCACCGTACTTCAGCCGTTCGGGGATGCCAGGACGAAACACCAGCGGAGCCAGCATCAATGCGGCCAGCGTCATCGCCGCGGGCTCGGTGATCAGCGAGCCGACCAACGGCACGACCGCCATGCACAGCCAGACCCGCGCCACCGCGGTGCGCAGCGGCGCCAGCCTGGCCAGCGCCTCGACCATGGCCTTGATGGCTTCCAGCACCGGCCGCGATGCCGCCACCACCATGATCACGAAGACGAAAAGCGGCTCGGTGTACTTCCGCGACTCGGCATAGGCAATCGCTCGGTCACCGCCATCGACCAGCGCCATCAGGCCAAGCAGCACGAAGGCCCAGAAGCCGAACACGACCTCGACCTCCCCGAGCAGGTGGAAGAGCCCCGCATTGCCTGGACTGCGTTGAGCCAGCTGCTCGAAATACTTGACCGAGAAGGTGTGCAGCAGCGCAATCGCGAAGACGATGGCAGCGATGAGATCAATGGACGACATAGGGCCTGCGCGAGGAGACGTTGTGCCGCACGAGCGTGTTGGCAAGCCCGTTTCTACCTCAAGATCACCGACGTGGGCTTTTTTCCCTGCGAGCGGGACGGCGGCGTCAGGAACGCGTCGCCCAGGACAGCCAGCACGCGCCGCTCAGGCCGTGGCCACCAGCGGCACCGCCGCACCCATGCCAGACAGGCCGATGATCAAGCTCGCGTTGAAGACAGATCAGAGCCGCACATTTGCGATGCCACCGGCCTCACGGCCGTCGTCGCCCAGTTCGACCTGCTCATCTCGTGAGTACTGAGCCAGCGGATTTTCGAGGCCACGGGGTAGATGGCGACGCTCCCAGCCGAAGAACTGCGCGACCTCGTCTCGGCGGATCAGGGTATCGGACTCTCCGAGTGCCATCAGTTCCTGCGTGTACGGCGCCTCGAACATCAGGTAGCTGGCCAGCGCCGCACCGCGTGCATCGTGCCCCTGGCCAGACACGCCCACGCCGCGGAGCAAGGTCCGGATGGACGGCGGCAGGCTGCCGAGATGGTGCGCAGCCAGGTCATCGAGGCGCTGGCTGGGCGCAATCACCAGCACATCGATAGAGCGGAGACCACTGCTCGAACGCGCCTCCGGTGACAGCAGCGACAGCGTGCGGTTGATTCGCTGCAGCCGCTCGATATCGACCGCCAGCGCGTCGAGGAAGATGTTCGACAGCGCATGGCCTGCAATCTGCGCGAGGTTGGGGTATTCGTCGCTGCCGATGCGTGCCCCCAATGGCAGCGCAGGTTCATGCATTCGCCCGGCACCGACGACCAGTATGCGCTCCGCACCCAGGTGCACCGCGGGCGAAATCGGTGCCGACTGTCGCATCGACCCGTCACCGAAGTACTCGCGTCTGTCCTTCGGCCCCAGCGACACCGCTGGGAACACGAACGGTATCGCTGACGAGGCAAGCAGATGGTCGATCGTGATCGACTGCGCCACCGACACCCGTTGCGACCGGTTCCACGGCGCGATGTCGGCCAGCGCGTCATAGAAGGTCACATGCAGGCCCGATCCATAGCCGGACGCGCTGACTGCCAGCGCTTGCAGATGCCCGCCGTCCATGACCTGCCGCAGCCGGTGCAGGGGCACCAGTTGAGCCAGCAGTTCCCGAAGCGGGCTGTTGTCGAGCAGCGAGCGCGGCCGTGCGCGGCGCCACTTGGCCAGCACCCAACCGATCGACAACATCGTCAGCCAGCGCGCACCGGTGCGGATCACGCCCAGCGAATCGGCTCGGTACACCTGTTCGGCGTGGAAGTGCGACCAGGTGTCGACGAGGGTCTGCAAGGCCGCGTCGAAGTCGTCGGCGCGACAGGCCAGTGCTGCCGCATTGATCGCTCCGGCCGAGGTGCCGGTGATCACCTCGAATGGATTACCTGCCGGACCTTGGCAGTCGCGTCGGATCTGCGTGACTGCCTTCAGCACACCGATCTGGTACGCGGCGCGCGCGCCTCCACCAGTCAGGACCAGGCCAGTGATAGGGCGCGTGCTCATGGTCATGAGTCTGGCACTCAGCGGGCGCGCTGGGCAGAAGATCAGCGCAGTGGATGCCGGTCACGCGTGCGGATCAAGCCGCAGCCGCCACCTGGAGATGGCAATGCGCCATCGCGAGCAGAGGCGTGTCGACGCCATGCTGCTGCGCGCGCTTTACCAGATCACCCAGCACATGGTCGTGCTCCGTTCGCAAGCCGGCCTGCAGGTCGCGCAGCATCGATGCTGTGATGCTCGAACCGCGCTGGGTCAGCCGGCTCAGCGCGCGGGATTGCGCCTCATCGTCGATGATCGCGCCGCTGCGATGTGCCACCGCCAGGCCTTCGGCGTAGATGCGCCGTAGCAGCGATTCGCCGTGCGTGGTGTCCATCACCTGACCAATGGAACCCTGGGTCAGGGTGGTGGAAGCCGCCAAGGTGGCGAGAAAGGCCCACTTGTCCCAGAGGGCGGAAAGAATGTCGGCCGACAGCACAGCATCGAACTTCGCTGACCGGCACAGGCCAATGAACTCGGTGGCCGCCTGATGCGTGGCCGCGTCGCGTCCGCCTGCCGTCAGGGTGTGTATCGGATTCATCTGCTGAACAGACCCGTCGGCGGCCAGGGTGGCCACGATGTGCGCCACACCACCCAGCACACGGTCAGGTCCAAAGCGGGCATCGAGTGCGTCCAGGTGCGCCAAGCCGTTGAGCAACGGCAGCACGAAGGTCGCCGGACCGACAGCCGGGGCGACGGCATCCATCGCGTCGTCAAGGTCGTAGGCCTTGGGGGCCAGGATCACCAGGTCGTAGTCGGGAAGCACCGATTCGCGGGTGACGCACTGCACCGGCAGCGTCAGATCACCGTGCGGGCTGATGACGCGCAAGCCTCGAGCAGACAGGGATGCCGCGCGCGCCGAGCGCACCAGAAAGCTGACGTCGACACCGGCTTCGATCAGCCGCCCGCCAAAGTAGCCGCCTACGCCCCCGGCACCGAGAAAAAGCAGTTTCTTCATGCGGCGGGATGTTGCCACGACCGGAGCGTCCCGGCGGGCGGATGACGGCAGAACTCAGTAGGTGCCGACGCCCGGAATCCAGTGGGTACCGGCGAGCGGCAATCGCGCCATGGCCGCGGCCTCGACCGTCAGTGCGACCAGATCTTCGGGTTCGAGGTGGTGCACGTTCTGCTTGCCGCAGGCGCGGGCGATGGTGGTCAGCTCCATCGTCAGCGTCTTCAGGTAGTTCTTGAGGTGCCGCGCTCCCGACTCCGGTTGCAGGCGCTGTTCGAGCACGGCATCCTGCGTCGTGATGCCCACCGGGCACCGGCCGGTGTGACAGTGATGGCAGGAGCCCGGGCGAGCGCCCAACGCCGCATAGTCTGCTGTCGCATCGATACGCTGCCCGTTCTGTTCGTAGCTCTCGTGGTTGCAGCCCAGCGCCATCAGTACGCCCTGCCCGATCGATACCGCGTCCGCGCCCATCGCCAAGGCCTTGGCCACGTCAGCGCCGGTGCGGATGCCACCCGACACGATCAACTGCACCTGGCCTTTCATGTTCAGGTCTTCGAGCGCGTCGACCGCCTGCCGCAACGCGGCAAGCGTCGGGATGCCAACGTTCTCGATGAAGCAGGTTTGCGTGGCTGCGGTACCGCCTTGCATGCCATCGAGCACGACCACATCGGCACCGGCATGTACCGCGAGCTTCACGTCGTTGAACACGCGGGTCGCGCCGATCTTCACGTAGATCGGCGTCTTCCAGTCGGTGATCTCGCGCAGTTCGTGGATCTTGATGACCAGATCGTCGGGTCCGGTCCAGTCGGGGTGGCGGCTGGCCGAGCGCTGGTCGATGCCTTGGGGCAGCGTTCGCATCGCTGCGACGCGCGGGTTGACTTTCTGCCCGAGCAACATGCCGCCACCTCCTGGCTTGGCGCCCTGCCCGATGACGATCTCGATCGCGTCAGCGCGGCGCACGTCGTCGGGTTTGAAACCGTAGCGTGACGGCAGGCATTGATACACCAGCGTCTTCGACGAATCACGCTCTTCTGGCGTCATGCCGCCGTCGCCGGTGGTGGTCGAGGTGCCCATCGCGGTGGCCGCGCGGCCCAGCGCCTCCTTCACGTTGGCCGACAGTGCGCCGAAGCTCATGCCGGCGATGGTGATCGGGATATCGAGCGTGATCGGCTTCGTCGCGTAGCGCGTGCCGAGCACTGTCTTCGTCAGGCACTTTTCGCGGTAGCCCTCGAGTGGATATCGTGAAAGAGAGGCGCCGAGAAACACCAGGTCGTCGAAATGCGGCAGCTTGCGCTTGGCACCCAGGCCGCGGATTTCGTACAGCCCGTGCGCGGCAGCGTTGTGGATGTAGTCAAGTGTGGCGCGGTCGAAGGTGGCGGACTCTTCGGTCTGGATTCGCTTCGGTGCGCAAGGGGAGTTGTCCATCAGCAGGGGTCTCAGTAATCCTGGTCCGCGTCGGCATTCCAGTGGTACAGCGTGCGGGCCGAGGCGATGCGCTTGAACGTCGAAGGATCGTGCTCGGCCTTCAGGCCTGCCGACTGCAACAGCGCACTCACGGTCTCGATGTCGGCGGACGTCATCGGCTCCAACTGTGCGTCAGCGCCCAACGATTTGATGGTCCCCTTCACGTACAGCACGGCCTCATACAGCGAGTCACCGAGCGCATCGCCGGCGTTGCCGCAGATCACCATGCGCCCGGCCTGCGCCATGAAGGCAGAGAAGCTGCCGACCGAACCGCCGACGACGATGTCGCCGCCCTTCAGCGAGATACCGCAGCGCAGGCCGGCATCGCCCTCGATGACCAGCAGGCCACCATGCGCGGTGGCACCTGCTGCGTTCGATGCGAAGCCTTTCACGTGGACGCGTCCACTCATCATGTTCTCGGCGACGCCCGTGCCGGCGCTGCCTTCGATGACCACATTCGCCAGCTGGTTCATGCCGGCGGCGTAGTAGCCGGCGTGGCCCTGCACGGTGACGTGCACCGGGGCGTTCAGGCCGACGGCGATGTTGTGCGCGCCATTCGGATGGGTGACCACAACCTCGCAGCCAGCAAGCTCGTCAGCCGGTTGATGGAGGAACTGGTTCAGTTCGCGCACCGTCTGCGTCGACAAGTCGAACGGCACCTGTTCGATCACGCCTTCCATACGTACATCTCCTCGGGAGCCGGCTCGAACACATTGGCGTGGTTGATGCCCGGAAGGTGCGCGAGGGCGCGGAACTCGCTGGCAATGGCGACGTAATCGTCGGTCTCGGCGACCATCGCCGGCTTGCAGGCGAAGGGGTCTCGGATCAGCGCCAGCTGGTCAGCGGTGCCCATCAGCAGCGTGTAGAAGCCGTCGAGCTCGTCGAAGCTGTGTTGCAGCGCAGTCGGCAGGTCATCGCCATCGCGCAAGCGCCACTCGATGAAGCGGCAGGCGGCTTCGGTGTCGTTATCGGTGTCGAAGTGGATGCCCAGCGGTTCGAGCTTGCGGCGCACGCCGTAAGGGTTCGACAGCGAACCGTTGTGCACCAGGCAGAAGTCTTCGCCGGCTGTGAACGGGTGCGCACGGTCGGGCGTGACAGCCGACTCGGTGGCCATCCGGGTGTGACCGACGAGGTGAGTGCCGTGCAAGTTCTCGAACCCATAGCGCGCTGCCACCTCGCCCGGGGTGCCGATGTCCTTGTAAAGATCGATCGAACGGCCTGTGGACAGGATGTGAAGCTTCGGGTGTTGCTCACGCAGCCAGATCTTGACGGCCTCTGGCTCAACCGCCACCGTCAACACGGCGTGGTTGCCCGTCGCGTCAGCCCTGGCCTGAGCGTCGGGCAACGCTGCGTTCAAGGCCTTGACCAGCGCCGTCCACTCAAAGTGCGAGCCCTCTGGCGTCAGACCGGAATACAGGCTCAGCTTGCGGTGGCCGCTGTCCAGTGGATCACCGAATACCGCCAAGCCCGCCGAATCGGGCCCGCGTTCGGTCATGCCCAGCAACATAGGCACCATCAAGGCGCCGAGTTGATCCTTCAACGCTGGCTTCTTGACCAGCAATCCGACGATGCCACACATGCCATGTTTTCCGTTTCAAAAATCGGTCAGAAGAACTCGAGGTAACTCTTGATTTCCCAGTCGGACACGTGGCGCATGTACTCGATCCACTCCATGCGCTTGAGCCGGATGAATTCGCAGCCGACCGGTCCGAGCGCATCGAGAATCAACGCGTCGGCTTCGAGCGCGTCGATGGCGCGATCGAGGTTCTGCGGCAGCACGGCGATGCCACGCTCGCGCAACTGAGTGGGCGACAGGTCGTAGAGGTTTTCGTTGTGCGCTGGCCCGGGATGCAATCTTCGGTCGATGCCATCGAGCCCTGCAGCAATCACGGCCGCGGTTGCCAGGTACGGGTTGCACGACCCGTCGGGCAAACGCAATTCAAGCCGACCCTTCGGGATACGCACCATCGTCGAGCGGTTGTTATCGCCGTAGCTGATGTAGGCCGGTGCCCAAGTGGCGCCGGTGAGCGAGCGGCCGACGACCAGGCGCTTGTAGGAATTGACGGTCGGGCAGGCCAGCGCGGTCAGCGCCGGCGCATGTGCCAGCAGCCCGCCTAGGAAGTGGTACGCCAGCGTCGACAGGTTCAGGCCTTGCGGGTCGCTCTTGTCCTCAAAAAGATTCGTGCCGCCTGCGTTTGAGATGGACACATGCATGTGCATGCCGTTGCCAGGCAGTTGTGCGAACGGCTTCGGCATGAAGCTGCACACCATGCCCATATCGTTGGCAATCTCCGACGCCGCCATCTTGAAGAAGATGTAGTGGTCGCACGAGGTCAGGCAGTCGGTGTAGGTGTAGTTGATTTCGAACTGGCCGTTCGCGTCTTCATGGTCGATCTGGTAGACATCAATGCCGACCGCACGCAGCGACTCGGTCAGCTTTTCCAGGTAGGTGCGGGTGCGCGACAGCCCCTTGTAGTCGTAGCAGGGCTTGGCCAGCACGTCGCTGCCGTCGCAAGGCTCGATGGCGCCAGTGACGCTGTTGCGCTTGAGCAGCGAGAACTCGGGCTCAAGGCCAGTGTTCAACGTCCAGCCGAGAGCGCTCAGCCGCTCGATCTGCTTCTTCAGCGTGACCCGGGAGTCGAAAGCCCACGGCGCGCCGTTGACATGGCCGTTGCATACGATGCGCGCCATGCCTGGCTGCCAAGGCACCAGCGACAAGGTGTTCAATTCGCCGACCGCCATGAAGTCGGGGCCGTGGGGCTCGATGCCGACTCCCCAGATCGCGAATCCCGCGAAGCCGGCACCCTCGCTCAGCACTGACTGCAGGTGTGCGACCGGCACCGCCTTTGCCTTGGCCGTGCCGTGGATGTCGACGAACTGCGCCAACACGTATTTGATGCCCTGTGCATCGAGGTGGCTGGTGGCCTCGGCCAGGTTCTGGAAGCGCGTCGGCGCGACGGGGTCAGATGGCTTGGGCGTAGGGCTCATGTCGCGTGTCCGGAAGTCGAGTCAACCGCTGCGTCAGTGTAGCGTGCTAGATTCTCCTGAAGCAATTTTGATTCCCATGAAGAAACCAATCGGCAACCCTCAGCCACAGCCTCCGTTGAGCGACAGCCCGCCTTCACTGGAAAAGTCGCTTGGCAGTGCGATTCGGGAACTGCGTCAACGCCACCGGTTGACGCTGGCGCAGGTGTCAGAGCAAGCCAATGTCAGTCGCAGCATGCTGTCGAAGATCGAGACCGGACAGATCATGGCGGGACTCGACACCCTTGCCCGCATCGCGCGAACACTGGGCGTGTCGATGTCGATGCTCTTCCGGAACTACGACGTGCCGTCGGGTGCAGCGCAACTGATCAAGCGCGACAGCGGCATGGAGGTGGTGCGACGAGGCACCAAAAGTGGACACACCTACAAGTTGTTGGCCTACGACCAAGGTCCTGCCAAACGCTTCGAGCCATTCCTGATTGAAATGGACGAACAGTCAGAGAGCTTTCCGACCTTCGAGCACCCTGGCACTGAATTCATCCACATGCTCGAGGGCACCATGGAGTATCGCCACGGGAATACGGTTTATGTCCTGGAGCCTGGTGACTCACTGACGTTCGAAGGTCAAATACTGCATGGCCCGGAGCGACTTATCAACAGGCCCATTCGTTTTTTATCGGTGATCATTTACGGAGATTCAACCGACGCACGAAATCTAGGCTGACCGTCCACACATGAACCGCCCCGGTTTTTGAGGAGGCTCCAATCTTTGAGAGGATGGAGCCATGAAGAAGTCGAACAAGTTCTCACCCGAGGTGCGTGAGCGGGCCGTGCGACTGGTGCAGGAGCACCGCGGGGAATA
>Ga0214921_10001060_pt1 | contig 47894 bp, 42 predicted proteins | sample LL1505_MetaG_FD_177992 | JGI IMG/M metagenome (GOLD analysis project Ga0214921, IMG submission 177992) | Freshwater microbial communities from Lake Lanier, Atlanta, Georgia, United States - LL-1505 | ecosystem: Environmental > Aquatic > Freshwater > Lake | place: USA: Georgia | collected... | reverse complement strand
GGCCGAGGACAGCCTGACAAGCCGTGTCAGCGTTGAGGAGTCTCGGGCTGCGTCGGCCGAGGACAGCCTGACAAGCCGTGTCAGCGTTGAGGAGTCTCGGGCTGCGTCGGCCGAGGACAGCCTGACAAGCCGTGTCAGCGTTGAGGAGTCTCGCGCCGCCGAAGCCGAGTACAACCTCCTGACATACATCAATCACTTCATGGGAGGTACCAATATTGCTACTGCATTGAACGTAACGGGCACAATTACGGCGAAGGAATTCGTATCTGATACTCTCTCGGCAGGGACTGTTGGAGCAAATGCGGCCACGATTGCCGATCTCGTTACCAACAACGCCACGGGCTACTCTGATGCCCGCCTCAAGAAAGACGTTGAAGACGTGCTGGATGCGACGGCCAAGGTCAATGCCCTCCACCCCGTGTTCTACAACTGGAACGACCGTGCCAGCCTCAACCCGAGCGAGAAGGAAATCGGTTTCATTGCGCAGGAAGTCGAGGCGGTCCTCCCCCACGTTGTGCGCACGCTCAACGATGAAATGGGCACCAAGACGGTTGCGTACGATCGCATCGTGTCTCTCCTCGTTGCGGCGCTCAAGGAGCACGATGTCCGCATCACGGCGCTCGAGAAGAAGTAAAGCGGCGTGATCATATAATTTTAAATAACTATTATACTTATAAAGTATTATTGTTATACCGCGTTCATATCGTACAAAGAATATCCGTATATTTAAGAAATGAAGTTCGTTTTTATTGATAGCCCCGAATTATCGTCGTCTTGTAGGTTGCTTCTACATAATAAAATACAGACATTGAGTTCCACGGATACTATAATCTTGGTATCAGATGCGGATTTTGTTGCGAAAGCAAACATAAATGTGGTACCAATAAAATGGTATTTTGAACAGCGTAATTACGATTGTGATATCGTAGTGTTATGTAACGCAAGCCTTAAATTTATTGATACTCTTTCGTCAAATATGCGCTATAAACTATCAATGTACTGGTTTTTATCGGAAGCAAAGTTATGTTCCTTATTATTTCCAAAAGAGCATTTTTACAGTATAGATACATTCTTATTTCTTTCGTCAAATGAACAAAATACATTCATACATACGACGGGAATACATAAGGAAAAAACCATTCATATGGATAATTTTTCGAATAGTTACACACAACTTTGTACTCAAAAACTCAAAGCCTGCGAAGAACTTCAATTGCTGAAACAAGAAGCGGATAGTCTAGAGAAATTGATCAAATATCAGAATATTATTCCATATTTTCGAACTAGACTCGAAGCAGCCAACTATTTTTTACACCAAGGCAACCTATATTTTAATTCTCCCTATTTGAACATCGCCGAATCAATGTTTTTAAAATCTTGGAATACTTTGGCATCCGATTCCTGTGCCAATAATATTTTTTTGTTGTATCGTAAAACCAAGGAATATGAAAAAATGTATTCGTGGTTAAATACAAATATTTCCAAACAATTTCGGCACGATTTTATTCAAGATATTGTGGAAGTCTTACCGAATCTGAGTACGATGAGTCGTATTGGTTTTTTATCGTATATAAAATTGATGTGTAATTCGTCAAACGATATTCATGTATCCTATAGATTCGCGAAGTCTATAGGCGCTCTATCCTACCATTTGCGATGTATGTTACAGCACAGTGACGCAACGTCTCTCTTACGGAGTTTGGTCACACGTTTAGAACAAACCCAAAGAAATAATACGTATTTGCTAGAAAGTTATACTTCAGCCATTATGTTTGCATCCAATTACGATTATAAAGACACACAGTACATAGAGGATTGCCGTAAATACGAAACGTTTCGCAAAGTCGATCAAATTCCACAGAAATTCACCCCGAATTCGAAAGTGCGTATTGGATTTGTATCCGGTGATATTTCGAATCATCCTGTAACATACGTATTGAATGGATTTATGGAATACATGGATAAGGCGCGATTCGAGATTTATTTGTTCGATAATTCAAATCCTGCCGTAAAACAGTTGCAATCCATATATCTGAAACAACACGTAGATCACGATATAACTATTTATAACAAAAACGTCGAAGAATCCGTCACCGCAATACAAGAATGTAACTTAGATATCCTTATAGAAATGACCGGTCATACATCATCCTCTTCACAGAAAATTATGGATATTGTGCGAAAAAAACCTGCGAAAATCATATGTAGTTATTTCGGATATCCTTGTACAACGGGTATTCAAGCAGTCGATTTCAAACTCGGCGATGCTATAACCTTTCCTGAATCTAGTAAGCATATATTCACCGAAGAATTTCAAATGGTGAAGGGTGGCTTTCACTGTTTTAAACCCTACGACGACACGAGAATTACAAAAACTAACGCAACGATGGTACGATTTGGTATTTTCAATAATCCGCAGAAATATACGAAACAATTTATTGATACAGTGAGTACGATTCTCCACAAGGTTCCTGAATCACAGGTCTATTTTTGTTATAATGAGTTTCGCGATGAATCTATGCGTGAGTTTTACAAAATAGAACTCGAATCGCGAGGTGTAGAGAGGTCTCGTGTGTTTTTTCGCAGTGCGACCACCTATAAAGAATATGCCGAGGCCTTTGTCGATGTTGATATCGCGCTCGATACATTTCCCTACAACGGCGGAACGGTCAGTATGGATTGCCTAAATTTCTCAACGCCCTACATCACGCTTCTAGGTAACGATTACGTTTCCTGTGTCGGTGCGAGTATTCTAACGCAAGTCGGCCATCCTGAATTAGTCGCAAACTCAATCGATGAATATGTGAGAAATACAGTACTTCTTGCAAACAATAAACCTATGTTGAAACAATATCATACAAATATACGCAATGATATGTATAAATCTACCCTCGGCGATGGTAAGCAATTTGCTAAACATTTTCAAGAGGCTATGATGGAAATGCTCTCTAAGAAGGAAATTAAACCGCAACACATTGTATCCCACCAATCAAAGAAAAAAATCGGCATATTCATGCGGTACCAACCCGATATTTATACAAATGGCGCGGGAATGAATTGTATTTTTTTACGTCAGAGTTTGGAAGCGATTGGATACGATGTTGAATGCCTTGCGTATATAGATGCGGGCAAATCAACGTTAATCTATGAACTACTACCCTATAGATATGTTGACGCCAATACTTGCGATTTCAAAGAATACTCTGTAATTATTTACGGCACGGGCTTACCTCCTGCATCAATCTATAATACTTTTAAAGCGCTAGGTATTCAAACATTCGCGTTTCATCCTGCTAATTCGTACGATCAGTTCCATAACGAGGCATTTATTTATCCTAGCAAAGCCATATCTACGCCCCTTATTGAACAAACTTACGAACATTCAGCAAATACTTCCTTAGTTATAACCTCACATGTCAAGACAACTTCGGATTATATTCATACGTTAAGTCGTAATAATGTTCCTGCCAAATCTATACGTCATATATGGAGTCCATTATTCTTACATAAGAACGGCGCTTTACCAAAATACAAGCCAAAATCGCCGCGATCCAAAGTTGATCTAGTGATAATAGAACCAAATATAGGATATTGTAAAAGCGGTTGGTTACCTTTGGTTGTATGTGAAGCATTTTATAAAGCGAATACAGACCTAGTTGAAAACGTGTATTCCTACAACTATCCGAAAGATTCCACGGAATCAACCAAAATGATACGCGCGCTTAAAATTTGGAAAGACGGAAAATTAAAGTTGATGGATAGACAACATATTAATGATATTTTATTCCGGTTTGCCGATAGCAAAAACATTCCCGTGTTTATTAGCCACAGTATTAATAGCGAATTAAATTATGCGTATTTTGATGTATTATTCAGCGGTTTCCCATTCGTCCATAATTCAAAATCCTTACAACACGAGAATCTAGGATATTATTACGACCTAGTATCAGAAGGGACCGATGCTATTCAGCAGGCATTGAATCACGATCCAGAAAAGGCGTGTGCCGAATCCAGTAAGTTTTTTGAGACAATTCACCCTCTGAATGCTTCGTTTTTAAATGAATTGACGACATTAATGGACCCGAATGTATCACCGAAAATCTATTGCTGTCCTAAACAAGCAGTCGCACCAAAAGAAAAGAAGATTGGTATTTTTGTACGACAGCAAAACTTTTACTCCAATGGCGCAGGTATGAATTGTATATTTTTAGCGCAGAGTTTAGAGTCACTAGGTTATAAAGTTGATCTTATCACAAACATTGATTCCGCAAAACCCATGACAATATGCGACAGGCTAGCCTACACATATAAGGACGTGAAGTCCTGTAATTACAGCGATTACCAAGCAATATTGTTTGGAACACAGGTAGCCCAAGAAACCGAATATACGAAAATAAGAAATCTAGGTATTAAAATACTCATGTTTCACCCGTGTAATTCGTATGATGCTATTCATAATGAACAATTTATACATGTATCGGATCACGCTGAATTGCCTTTATTTGAGGCGACCTTTCAGAAATATGCCGATACTGTATTAGTAACCGATAATCACGCAGCGACTGCTTTAACTTACGTAGGAACATTAAATGAAAATAAACTTGATATGCAATCTCTACGACTGACTTGGCATCCGCTCTTTTTATACAAAGATAACGTAATACCAACATATGTGAGTCGAAATAGAGAATCGAAAATAGATATTGTGATTCTAGAAGCGAATATTGGATATTGTAAATGTGGATGGATGCCCTTAGTTATTGCAGAATTTTTTAATAAAACCAATCCAGATCGCGTTGGTTATGTTCATTATTTTACTAGGCCAGCTGAAAATAGCGAAGCCATGAAAATGATACAGTCATTGCAAATATGGAAGGAGAATAAAATTGTATTTTACAATCGTTGTCCGATTAATGATATCTTATCGTATTTTGGTAATGGAAAATCCAATGAGTATCGTAATGTCGCATTCTTATCGCATCAAATTAATGTAGAAGTAAATTATGCTTACTTCGATATTTTATATTCTGGGTTTCCATTTGTGCATAATTCGCGATATCTTAAATCAAAAGAGCAGGGCTATTATTATGATACAGTAGAGGAAGGCTGTAATGCCATATCAAATACACTTCATCGTGATGCATTACAGATCTGTGAAAGATCGAAAGAGTTTTTTGATCACGTAAGTCCATTCAATAAGTCTTTCTTATCCGAGTTGGATTCTCTTGTGAAAAGAAAACAATCGCTTGATAGAATACAAATCATCGTGGTGACTGCAAGCGATGATCGCAAGGCAACTATGGAACGTCAATTTGCCGAACTTGATATCCCGTATCCAGTGCATTATTTAGAAGCAAAGATTCTTGATAAAGAGGCTGTTGGATATGTGCCTGAAACTATGTCGTTAATTGATAAACGTACAGTGTTATCAACAAGGAGCCACATTCGAGCTATAGAGTTGGCGGGTAGAGATTCAAGCCCAGAATTTTCGCTAATTATGGAAGATGACGTGGCAATTCATAAAACAGATTTTAAACGTGTATTAAATGAAATAATGGAAAACCATGGAAAGTATGTAACCGGTAATTCTGGGATAATTTCTTTAGGTTGGATACCTTGTGTAAATTATTCGGAATTTATGACTCGACGGTTCGCCGCAAAGATTGATGAACGGTATAGAGTATTCAATCATTTCTTCACACCAGGCACGCAAGCCTATTTAATTCAACGGGATGTGGCAAAAAAACACACGCCTATGTTTTGCCACAATAGTTATGAAAATCTTAGGAAGGCTGTTCTAGACAGTGATATTAGCGCCTTTAATTTCAATAAAGATGTGATTGTATTTGATGATTTTGGTACAAAAATGCTATATCAAAGCATTTTGTTCCCCCCTGTTGTGATTGAACAGGTCAATACATCCCTCATTCGCGGAACTGTGGAAAATCCTTATTGGAATCAGTTTTTTAAAGGATATGAAAATTTGAAGACGCAATATTGGTCCTTTAACAACCCTACATATCCAATACAAATGGTAATAATATCTGGTAATGAAATGCGTAAAAAGCGAATACTTAAGCAATTTGACGAATTGAAAATTCCATTTTCATATAGTTTTTTAGAGGCATCTACGCCTGACAATAGCAAATCTTACTTGCCTGAATCAGAATCTGATTTTATAAAACGGCATATATGTTGTGCAAGAAGCCATATTCTCGCAATAGAGCAGGCAGCACAAGAAAGCGCTCCTGAATTTACTATTATTATGGAAGATGATGCCGCCTTACATAAAACGATGTTTGTCAGCACGGTTATAGAAATAATACAAAATTGGGATAAGTTTCTGGATTCGGATTCGTTAATGTTTTCTTTAGGATGGATTCCAATGAAAAATTATTCATTTTATGATTCTCTTAAACCATCTATTGAAAACTCCATAGAGTGTTATCAAGGTTCAAAAATTTTTAACTGGTTTGCTTATGGAACGCAAGCATATATAATCAAGAAAACGGCAGCTATTCACGCCACGCGAATTCTTAAACAAGAAACTTGGAGCGATCTTAAAGCAAGTGTGTTAGGCTTGAACCATTTGCACATACAAAAAGATAATCCGATACTAAATGTTGATAATTGGCTTAATAGATTTTTAGTTCAGACTATTCTATTTCCCCCTTTAGTTATAGAACAAGATTTGCCATCTACAATAGAAGATGGTGGCACAAGGCATTATATTAAAATATGGAAACCATACTTTGAAGGATATGAATCGAAATTGTATGACTATTGGTCCTTTAATGGTAATGCATTTACCAAGATTATACCCTTAGGCGCACACTGTAATGTAAGCTTTTTATTACAAAAACTAAAGATAAAGAAAGAAACATCTTTATTTGAATGGTTTCAAAGCGAATCTCTTGACGCAATCAGTGACGCTATTGAGCAAATAGATTGGGCAAATATAGATCCAGCATTGATAGGTGGAACTGATAAGGATTTATATATTTGCAATCAACGTATTTTTTCATATCATTATAAGCTCGAAGATTTTAAGCAGATATTTATAAGAAGAGCAAAACGTTTTCATGAGACAATTATGAATAACAACAATATATTATTTGTTCGTATTAATATGAGTGAATATAATACATCGTCTAACGAAGTTGATAGATTTATGTCGCATATCAAGACAATAAATCCTAACATTTCAAATATGAAGTTGCTACTTATTTCAACTATTAACTCGCCTGATACATTTAACCCTATCGAACACAGGCATGTCGTTCATAAATATATATTAAAGTCGGATCTCAATGATTTTACAATGAAAGATGATATCAAAATACATAAAATATTTAAATCATACCTTGATGAAATAGGATACAATACCGAAGATATTTCCAACTCGACATTTGACGATCATACGGTTTAGCTGGCGAATCATATAATTTTTACTGCAATTCAAATTCACAGTAAAAATTTTTTTTTTAAAATACTATCAATAAATGAATAAGGATTCGTCGATCACAATCTAAACATATGAATTATGGGTTACCATATATGGCGTTTAATATAGGTTATGGATCATATATTAATCCCCCATATTCCACAGGAGATTATGGCGCGAAAATTAAAAATACCAATGATAAACCAGAAATTAACATTGGTAAGTATTGTAGTATAGGTAAGAATTTACAATTTGTGATGACGCACCACGATTATAAACATACATCAACCCACCCATCATTTTCGAAAACTTTTTCGAGGGGTCATATAAATATCGGCAATGATGTTTGGATTGGATTAAATGTAACTATTATGGATAATGTTACTATAGGTGATGGCGCGGTTGTTGGCGCTGGTGCAGTTGTAAGTAGAGATGTGCCGCCATATGCGATCGTTGTAGGAAATCCAGCATGCGTAGTAAAATATAGATTTTCTTCAGAGATAATTGAACGTTTTTTGCGTACTAAATGGTGGAATCATAGCGAAGAAGAATTAATTAAATTGGGTATTCAAAGTAAAAGTCCAACTGAATTTTTAGATGTAATTGAACCAATGATTATTGGACCCGTGGGTATTTGAAACAGGCGTTAGGCACGCGGATAGACGAATTCTATATAGATCATATAATCTATTCCCAATCATAACACCACGGCCCGCTAGTGAAACTTCTTATACATTCTATATATTTTGCAGTATTCAAATAAGAAATACACTCTTTTTTAAATTTTCTTCCAAATAAGCATTGACTATCGTATAACAAATAGGTTAATTCTTCTTCGCTTATTGATTCATATTCTTTTAATCCATATAGAGATGGAAATTTGTAAGGATGACTATTCCAATTCGTAAATGTAGTAAAATTATGAGGTTCGTGAATTTCATGAAACTCTATTTGGTCTATTTTTTTATGAAAATACATCATTATAATAAAATAGTGTTCCTCTGGAAATTCGACTTTTGAAAAATCTTCATTTATTGTATCAGTGCTTTTATTTATTACTAATTCGCAGCAATCTCTGTTTAATATAAACCAATTACTTGATTTCTGAATATCTTCTAACGGGTATTTGACTTTCAATGAATCACAACGGGGGAATACTATATGTGGTCCTCTACGAAACATATTAAAATGCGATTTATTATTTTTCGTCAAAAATCTATATATATAATCAAACGATTTTAGAGGAATGCATGATTGACTTAATGATATTATTTTAAAACAACCGTCATTGTAAGCAGTTTTAAATAATAGGTTATGCGCGTGAACAATTGAAATACTTCCATAGGAGGTTGGGATACATTCTTTAAGTTTGAACGATTCTAAATATTTTAATGGTTTGTTTTCTTTATAATGTATATAAATTCCATATTTATTTACATCAATATTTGAGAAAAATATATGCCATAATTCTTCAAGATTTATAATATCATAAATCAAAAAACAGAACCCTATCTTATGAACATTTGGCATTTGCAATATGTCTGCTTCATTCAATGTTGTATTGGTTTAGACTGTATTGTATGTTTATTTAGACCGTGCGTCGCACGTTTTAATACCGTTATAAAACTATAGATCTATTCCTTTTTTTTGTTTTTAAAATATTATTTAATTGAACAATTGCCCCTGATATATCATTACTATCATAATAATTTTCGCAACCCTTTTCTTTAAGAACAGGCGAAGAATGAACTACAGAGAACCCTGCTTCGATCGCGTCGTAATATCCGTAATTCACATCGTCAAATATCTGATTGCTGAGAAACGCGACGTTGTTCTTAGACTCTAGGAAAAACGAAATTATATCCTTGATAGGAAGTGATTTGAAAATTCGTATTTTACCTTTTTTCGTTAGCGTTAATGAATTGATCATATCCATGCTCGTTTTGTTTGTATCAGGGGTATTAAAAACAAAAACTTGACCTATCTGCGACGGTGTTTGCAAAAAGAGTTGCTCGCATATAACCAGTGCTTTCCAACAACTTGTATTGAATGAATTATTTTCTTCGAGTATCACAATATCACATGGCGCGGATGCTTCTTTAGCCTCGTATTTTGAATTCACCAAAGATAACGAATTGTCCCAATAATTCGGAATGATTCGAATTGGCACGGAATACAAGGCATCCAGATATGATTTATATTTGCCTAAAGTTAGCTTCAACCAAATACCATTACAATTACGTATGACCGATTCGATATTATTGTGATTTATCGATACAACATAACGTTCAATGTCAGCAACCATTGGATTCGTAGAGCAGATATAAATTATATTTTTATGTAGTGCTTTCATATCGATCCATTCTCTTTCTGAAGGATATCGTGTACCAATAAGTATAACATCGGCAGTCTTCCACTCACCGTTCTGAAAGTCTTTTTCATTTGTAAGAGCGGTAACTGTATTACCTTGCTTTTTTAAGGCGTTTGACAGATACAATACAAATTTTCCGGGCTGTTTGTGATCTGCTGGATCCATAAATATAGATACTTGCATTTATAAAATAGAAGCAAATAAATTATGAGAATCGACCGCGTATTAAATGGACTCGGGAAGTGAAATTTTCGATGATAGACACACAGAAATTGTATCGCAGCATTTCTATCGCGTAAAAATGTAGAATATAAAAAGATACTATATAATATGGATATCATCGTTTATGTTATATGGTGTAATGAAGAACGTAGGCATAAAATTGCGGAACAACTCAAAACGTTAAAAATACCATACGCAATTAACTATTTCAAGGCCTCCGTTCCCGAGAATTCCAAAGATTATATTATAAAGAATAACGAAGTTCCAGAAAAGTTACAATGTTGCTTTCGGAGCCATATTCGAGCATTACACGATTATGTAGTTTGCTATCCTGATTTTAAGTATATACTCATTCTGGAAGACGATGTGAGTTTAACAATTCATGATTTTGTAGGCAAGCTAAAAGATGTTACCCGATGTTATGAAGATACTCCTGATATCGATTATGTATCTCTTGGTTATTTACCAACTACAATATCGAATGTACCAATTCATCTAAAATTAGACGGATTAACCCGTAAGAGCGGAGTTTTCTATGATTTCAAACGCGCCGATTTTACGGTATGGGGTTCGCAAGCACAATTGTTTTCTTATAAAAAAGCAAAAACAATTGTAAATATATTATTTCGGAATTCTGGAAAACTCGTATTAGAATCGGTTAAAGATTATTTAACTAAGAATTCTCGGTTCCAAAATAAAGCACAGCATCTTATGATCGACGCTTTACTACCACTCTTATTTTCTCAAGCAATAGTATGTCCGCCATTGGTTATTGAAGATAATTCGTCTAGCACAATTCACGGAGATAATAAGGATAGAATTGAATCGTGGAAGAAAAGTGAGAAAGCGGGTATGTTTTCATTCAAGGATTTTTTTGGCCTCGGCTAAGTCATCTAACTCCAATGACCAGCCCAAGGCGGTTCTTCATATGCATATCCAGATCTAATTTTTCTATCGCTCAAACCTAATTCTATTATCGCACAAACATCATTATAAACTGCACTCTGACCTTTGGATGCCAAGCCAGGTACATGAATAAAAAATGCTCCACGCCCATACATTTCTGCCAATGTAGGCGAATCCTTGGCCTGTATAAAAATTGTTTGCATTCCAGCATTTACGCCGAATGTAGATGTATGTAATAATTTGGCGTCCGAATCAATACGAACACGTTCAGGAAATTTATTTATATAATGACATAGTGCAAGTTGGTCATTCTCAAATTTATTATCAATTGCGAACTGTAGCCATTTTTGAATCGCGCCAGCTTTTCCCGCAACTAATCCAGAATTCGCAAATTTTCGGATTGGTAATTCCTGAATATTATGATATTTCCAATAATTTGTAAGTGGAATACATTGACCGTCTTTAAAATCTAATGGAACATCTGTTTTACCACCGCAGAACAGTTCCATACTTACGACAAAATCTGCTTCAAACGAATGAAAAGCATCCATAAATGCTTTCGGAGAACGAACACATACAACGTCTCGCGCATCTGAGAGTATTACAATAGAATTTGGATCCAAAGATATTAAATAATTATTATAGCCTTCCACCTTTGACTTGAATCCTTTCCATATTTCTCCTTGTCCTATTATTTTATAGTTCCAACCATTTGCTTCGAGCGTCTTGACAAAGAACCGTGTATTATCGGTCGGATCGTTATCATAGGATATGACTACAGCCATTTATTTTTTATATATTGAACAATCCTTTATATCATTTGTGCGCATTCACAATCGCCGATGTTAGAAACCCATTAAATGTTTTACATACATCAGGATACGTAGGATCCACGCGATTCAAATATTTTTTAGTCTTTGTTTTGAGTATATCAATATTCTTATCGTGGTGTTTGTAGGCCTCGAGTATTGCCTCGGCACATTTCGTTATATTCATTTCAGGATAGTAATATCCTAGTCCATCTAAATCCAGCGAATTATGGACTAGGGGAAATCCATAATGTAATGTTTCATAATACGTATAATTCAAACTATTATTCATTTGGTAACTTACAAATATTGGATAGCAATCGGATGTATTGTTTAAAAAATCAAGTATTTCGGGCATTGCTAGACGTTTGAATCGTCGAACTTTCGGTCCTACAGTTAAACTATTTATCATATGATCCGCGTGTGAGTTCATAGGACAATTAAATACATATACAAACTCTATCAAATCAGGATGTTCTTTGTGTAGTTTTTCTGCTGCCACGATCGGTAGCCACGAATTTTTCAAAATAAACAGATTCGGCTCCATAATCACAATATTAATCTTCTTACTTTTACGTTTTGTAATATCATAATATAATAGATCCGTAGATTTTTTATACTTTTGTATCATAAATTCATTGACACATTCGGGCGTCCATAGATGCGGGACAATATACGCCGGCGCGCATCGTGTTGCTTCCAAATAATCCAACATAAATTTATACGATGGTATAACCCAGAGTTCATCCACCTTGCTTTTCTTGTCAATATAGACAGACGGACAATTCGCATCATAAAAACATTCTTGATCCATCATAATACTACATCCACATACTAAACCCGCAACAGCTACCTTGTGGTTTTTTAATATAGTAAATAAATCATCGGTTATCCCTTCACTCGCAGTGATGATTGCACTATATTCCGAGGGATCAAATATGGATTTATCTTTCGAAATCGTTTTCAAACTCAGGGATTTATGAGCAAAGGGCACGGGTTTTTCATTGTAGCAAAGAAACTGACATTTGAATCCGGCTTTCTCTAAACATAAATGTAAAAAGTAAGCGTTTTGCGTAAGGCCGTTCGAGAAGAGATGTACGCCACTAAATATAATAATACCAACTTTTTTTTCTTTTTTTATAGTTTCAATATTACAAATACTCATTATATATCAATATAAATATTGTTTTTTTTTGAACTACGCGCATAACTTTATCCATCCATTATAAGAGGATGGCTGAAGGAACCATAAGTTTTTCGACCAACTCGTTGGTCTTAGATCCAGGCTTAGTGGTGCCGTACATTCGCGTCACCGACGGTAGAAATAACGCCTATATTTATCCGACGACCGTTCTATCTTCCAGCACCGGACCCACGGGGCCACTTGGAAATACAGGTCCCCAAGGCATTACAGGACCCGCGGGACGACAAGGAAATATTGGACCACCTGGATTGTCTCTGCCGGGTCCCACGGGGCCAACAGGAAAGGATGGTATGAAAGGCGTGGCCGGAAGTACCGGCCCGACAGGAGCCGACGGCATCAAAGGTGTGATGGGTCCGACTGGAGCCGATGGAATGAAAGGTATTATGGGAAATACAGGTCCGACTGGAGCCGATGGAATGAAAGGTATTATGGGAAATACAGGTCCGACTGGAGCCGACGGTCCAATTGGTCCTACCGGCGCTGATGGTCCAACTGGTTCTTCAGGCGATACAGGCAATACAGGCGATACAGGACCCACTGGACCGGGTTTCAACAATATTAGCAGTAGCGATGCTTCCGCTACAATCGTCACACTCGATAATTTACAAGTACAAATACCGGATTCAGGCACAATATCATTACAGATTGCAGCAAATTCCGACTCCTTTACAGCAAATATGGGTGGTTACGAACCCGCTGGATACTTTTCCAACCGAAATGTTACGGTCTTACCTGAAGAATTTACCTACGTTTATCCCACGGCATCATTAACGACCGGCGATGTTATGGTCGCCCACGTCAATGATATTACAAATAATAAAATGTACCGGATTACGGGTATGGTAGGACCAGATAAAAATGTTATCGTCATTGAGCGATTATATCCATAATTTATTGAAAAATTGAGTCTAAATGTTTTTTATATGAGTACATTTAGAAACATGTGGAGGCGTTTAGCAGCGTTATTGTTTCTGGCGATAAAGTCAGGAACCGCGCTCAAGAGCCAATGCGAAACTGTAGGAAGTACAGCAGTCGTCGGAGTATGTAATAACATCCCAATCCTCCAAACCGTCAATCATATTCATTGTTTCAATATACAAACCTCCAACCCGGAATTAACAGTATGCGAAAGAGTCGAACGATGCGAAAATTCACAAATTATTCCAGGTGACGAACATTGTACTGCTGATACTACAGAATTACAGTCTATTATATGGCCAATAAGCAATTCTTTAACATATAATAGTTTGCCATTTCCTAGTACGAATGGTTGGATCCGAATTGGTACTTGCTCGAGTGGCGAGATCGTACGTATTTCAGCGACACAGAAAGAATTTTGTAATATACGAAAACTTCAAGCCGGTGTGAGTGGTCTTGGAACGAGCACCATTCTAGCAAGTGTATCGCGTAGCATAGTGAGTTCTGTAACTCCAACAGCGACTCGTAGCGCACTTGCTTCCTCCACGGCAACAATAACTCATAGCGTCGGTGCGAGTTCCTCGGCGACCGACACTGGTAGCGCATCTGTTACTCGCAGCAAAGGATCAACTGCTACGGCTACTGATACTTCCAGCCGTAGCGTCCCTGCCTCTGTAAGTCGTAGCGCTCCTGCTTCCTTCACGGCAACTGTAACTCATAGCGTTGGTGCGACTTCCTCTGCGACCGACACTGGTAGCGCATCTGTTACTCGCAGTAAAGGATCAACTGCTACAGCTACTGATACGTCCAGCCGTAGCGCACCTGCCTCTGTAAGTCGTAGCGCTCCTGCTTCCTTCACGGCAACTGTAACTCATAGCGTTGGTGCGACTTCCTCTGCGACCGACACTGGTAGTGCTTCTGTTACTCGTAGCAAAACTACATCGGCTACAGATACGTTGAGTCGTAGCGCACCTGCTTCCTCAACGGCAACTGTAACTCATAGCGTCGGTGCGACTTCCTCTGCGACCGACACTGGTAGCGCATCTGTTACTCGTAGCAAAGGATCAACTGCTACGGCTACTGATACTTCCAGCCGTAGCGCCCCTGCCTCTGTGACTCGTAGCGCACCTGCTTCATCAACGGCAACTGTAACTCATAGTGTGACTTCCTCCGCGACCGACACTGGTAGCGCATCTGTTACTCGTAGCAAAGGATCAACTGCTACGGCTACCGATACGTCCAGCCGTAGCGCTCCTGCTTCCTTCACGGCTACTGTAACTCATAGCGTTGGTGCGACTTCCTCTGCGACCGACACTGGTAGTGCTTCTGTTACTCGTAGCAAAACTACATCGGCTACAGATACGTTGAGTCGTAGCGCACCTGCTTCCTCAACGGCAACTGTAACTCATAGCGTCGGTGCGACTTCCTCTGCGACCGACACTGGTAGCGCATCTGTTACTCGTAGCAAAGGATCAACTGCTACGGCTACTGATACTTCCAGCCGTAGCGCCCCTGCCTCTGTGACTCGTAGCGCACCTGCTTCATCAACGGCAACTGTAACTCATAGTGTGACTTCCTCCGCGACCGACACTGGTAGCGCATCTGTTACTCGTAGCAAAGGATCAACTGCTACGGCTACCGATACGTCCAGCCGTAGCGCTCCTGCTTCCTTCACGGCTACTGTAACTCATAGCGTTGGTGCGACTTCCTCTGCGACCGACACTGGTAGCGCATCCGTTACTCGTAGCAAAGGATCAACTGCTACGGCTACTGATACGTCGAGCCGTAGCGCTCCTGCCTCTGTGAGTCGTAGCGCCCCTGCTTCCTCAACGGCAACTGTAACTCATAGCGTTGGTGCGACTTCATCTGCGACCGACACTGGTAGTGCTTCTATTACTCGCAGCAAAGGTTCAACTGCTACGGCTACTGATACGTCCAGCCGTAGCGCTCCTGCCTCTGTGACTCGTAGCGCACCTGCTTCCTCAACGGCAACTGTAACTCATAGCGTGACTTCCTCTGCGACCGACACTGGTAGCGCATCTGTTACTCGCAGCAAAGGAACAACTGCTACGGCTACTGATACGCCGAGCCATAGCATGCCTGCTTCCTCCACGGCAACTGTAACTCATAGCGTTGTTGCGACTTCCTCCGCGACCGACACTGGTAGTGCTTCTATTACTCGCAGTAAAGGATCAACTGCTACGGCTACTGATACGCCGAGCCATAGCATGCCTGCTTCCTCGGCGACCGATACTGGTAGCGCATCTGTTACTCGCAGTAAAGGATCAACTGCTACAGCTACTGATACGCCGAGTCGTAGCGCTCCTGCTTCCTCCACGGCAACTGTAACTCATAGCGTGACTTCCTCTGCGACCGATACTGGTAGCGCATCTGTTACTCGCAGCAAAGGATCAACTGTTACGGCGACTGATACGCCGAGCCGTAGCGCTCCTGTTTCCTCCACGGCAACTGTAACTCATAGTGCGACTTCCTCCGCGACGGATAGTGCAACTCGCAGCAGAACTACATCATCTACTGATACTACAACCCGTAGCACGTTTGCCTCTTCAACCACCACTGTAACACAAAGCGCCGGTGCGACTTCGTCGGCTACTGATAGTGCTACTCGCAGCATAACCACAACAGTAAGCGCTCTTTCCTCCACAACGAAAACTATGACACAAAGTGTTGGAGCCACAGTATCTCGCAGCAGTACGGTACAAATCACTCCAACCAGTACAACGAATAGTAACCCAACTCGTTCAGCAACTACAAGCGCAACGGATACCCGTACGCCCTCCAATACAGTGACGAGTACAGCAACAAGCACGGCAACTACTACAGTAACGAGTACAGAATCACGAAGTCCCAAAAGAAGTATAAGCGCAACGGAAACTCCAAGTTCGTCCTCAACACCCAGTAGTTCCAACAGACTTTATTACTCAATATACGTATTTGGTGTTACCAATCCGAATATGGCTACATTTGGATCGGTCAGTGATGTTAATAGTATTACCAACATAGTGAAAGGCGATATTCCTTCGTACATGAACGTAGCCATCAGTACAACCAATAACCAATGCGGTCCAACATTTATGACGAGTACATCGCGATACAATTACTACGTATGCTTTACGGGTCCGCAACCGTTCAATTACATTCCATCGACGTCTGTAAGCAATGCGGCTCTAGGAATTTCTTCTACTCCTTCATCTCCTACATTGACTTCCGATAACTCGACGGTTATCGTCGTCGGCGCACTGATTAGCGGACTTGTTATACTAGGCGTCGCGACACTCGTGACACTCCATTTACGGCGTACGGCGCGCCATCGGACGAAGGTTGCGCAGTTCGATTTCAATCGTAATTTAGCCTCACAATCGTCCGTGATGATGAATCCTCTCAATCACACCCGTCAGGACCTGATACCACCGCCACCGCCACCACCACCAGACGATACAGTCATCATACCAACTCCTTCTTGGCAGCCGCCGTTCTTCGGCGCTCGTCCGTCACCACTGCTCACGACGGCTCCTCCTCCTCCACCACCCGCGCCCTTCACGCTGTCCAGCACTACAACAGTACCCCACGAACGCGTAGCCTTCGATCCCGTCAAATACGCCGCGTTGAATCGTTCTGGTCGCGTACTACCCGTGCTGTCAGATGTCGCGCGAATTTCCCAACGTTCTCTAAGACTACCGAACGTCGAGGAAGGCAAAGAGGCGCAAACCGTGGTAAGTACGCGCAGTCTTTCCGTTGATTCTGGAATACCGAGCAGCGCAGAGCCGCATCTAACCGCTTCCGTTGCGCAGCGTAAAGCGGAACTCATGCGAAAGTTGTCGACGAAGGATTTCAAGCCGATGGTCGCGCGCCGTATATAAACAAATCAATACATTAACTTTGTAGGAAACCATGGAACTGTCCCAGCTCAAAACGCAAATTATGACGATGTTTATGATGAAAGGCGGAAATAGCGATATTTATACGATTGTGTATAGTATGCTTCTTATGAATCTCGTAGAATGGATTTTTCGCCACGCTCCCGCAGTAATCACAACCGTCCAAACGCTCGCCAACGGATATTTCAAGCCAAAACGCGACGCCTGGATGCCGCTTATGAATACATCGAAAGAAGAAAAGGAGCAATTCAATAGCGTCAGTATGATGCGCGTCTTTTCCAACGACGCAGAAAAACAGGATAAGATGACGAATATTTACGTCGAAAAGATCGACGCCGTCATCGATTTCCTCTGCTCGCTCGATAACGCAAAGCACGTTCGTATGGATACGCGTTATACTTTGAGCGGTACGGAAGAAATGGAACTTACGCCGTTACTCAAGGCCCGCGTGAAGGAAACTCGAGGTGCCGAAGATAGCAGTACTATGGAAATTTTCATTTTTAGTAGCGTACTGAAAGTCAGCGATATTCGTAAGTGGATTGACGACATTCACGCAAATTACGTCTTTGAAAAGAATAATAAACTCGGAAATCGCACCTTTTATTTCAACGAAGTTCCGGTGGAGCCGATTGTACAGTGTGAAATTGATCCGAATGGAGGCCCGCCGAAACAGTCCTACCGATGGGAGAATATGCCTAAGATGCTTATGTTCAATATGAATGAATTCAATACGAGTAAAAGTTTCGGCAATGTATATGGTAACCACGTCGATGAACTCAAAGAACGTCTCGATTTATTCGTGAATCATCCGGAATGGTATATGGATCGCGGTATTCCCCACAGTCTGGGTATAATGCTCCACGGCGTACCTGGAGCCGGTAAGACCTCGACAATCAAGGCGATTGCGAAAGATACGCATCGTCATATCTTCAACTTATCCTTGCGTCCCTATACGAGTCAGCGACAACTTACAAATCTTTTTTTCAGCGAAACGGTTGTCGTGTATAGCCACGACGGAGCAAAACAGATGCTTAAAATTCCGCTGAATCGCCGTGTCTATGTCATCGAGGATATTGACTGTCTTACGGACGTTGTACTGGATCGGACAATCACGGGTGGTCGCACCGCACCGAAAGACGGCGATGCGGTGACACTGAGTTTTCTACTGAATTTACTGGATGGAGTGTTGGAAACTCCAGGACGCATCTTGGTCATTACGAGTAATTATCCAGAAAAACTCGATAAAGCTCTGGTCCGTCCTGGACGAATTGACGTGACGATAGAATTCAAGAATACCGATCGCGCATTTATTTTGGATATGATGAACAAGTTTTACACGGCAAAGTATGTATTGGAGGACATTCCGACGCAATTGGAGGGTATATTTACGCCGGCAGAAGTTATGGAAAGTATGTGTACGCATTTTAAAAATCCGATGAATGCGTTGTCACATATGGTGAATAAGATAGAGACGAAACTCGCATCGAGTCGGGGTACTGCGATTACTGCGATTACTGCGATTACTGCGATTACTGCAAGCGATTCTTTATACATCAGTCCTAATACAATCACTACAGCAGAAATCGCAACCGCAGAAATCGCAACCGCAGATATCGAAATTGATGAAGAGATAGTCGAAGAAACAAGCGCAGACAATAAGTCTGAAGACACAGCAGTCAATGAGATAGTCTTAAAGCAGACGCAGACGCAGACGCAGTCGCAGTCGCAGACGCAGTCGCAGCCGCAGACGCAGACGCAGAAGCAGTCGCAGACGCAGACGCAAAAGAAAGAGTTCAAAAACGATCTCCTACCTCCGAGTTTAGATACAATGTGGGGTAGCGCCGATTTTGGTGACGCAGAATTTATCGGCGGAGGGTTTATGCCAGGAGATTTTGGCGTACGTAGTCTGGTGAATTTGAACGAACGGTAATAGAATTGCTACATCGTGCTGGTCTAAAAGTTGCGGGTCTAAAAATAGCAAATGAGCCTAGTAAAACACGAATCGTCCTATATAATTGAGCCCTGTCGAATTGAGTCATGGGATTCAAGGAAAGCAGATGGTGAATTGCCCGTTGTCAAAATTGGTAAAAAATGCTCAATTGCACGTAATTGCACATTTACTTTGTCGAATCACTTAATCGACACATTTTCATCACACCCTAGCACAAAACATCTTTTTGCGCATAAGAAAGGGAATCCGTCAAGTTATTCTAAAGGAGATATAATAATCAAAAACGATGTCTGGATAGGAATCAATTGCACAATACTTGACGGAGTAACGATTGAGAACGGTGCAGTCGTGGCGGCGGGATCGGTTGTGGTTAAAAATGTGCCTCCCTACGCTATTGTAGGTGGAAATCCCGCGAAAGTTATAAAATATAGATTTTCACAGGATCTGATTGAAGAAATCGAGAATTCAGGTTTTTGGGATTTACCGATCGAGGAAATAAATAAATTCAATATTCACACAAAAAACATAAAAGAACTTTTATCAACTATTAGACGATGACACACATATAATTTATACCCGTGGGCACGGTCTTAAGGCCTAGGAAATTATAAACCGGCGCCTACAAGGTTTATAATCGGTCTAATATGACAAGTTGTTGCCGTCTAAATCACAAAAATAACACCACATTACAAATGGCCAGCAACTCGTTATGCTGTCCTCCAGCGCCCAATACAGATCCGCGCCGCACAATGTCGTACCAAAAACCCGTCGTCAGCCGTTCCGTTCCTCTGAGCCACTCGGAATACTTACGGATGCGCAAGGCGAGTAACAATGTACCTATCTCGGCGTCGTCCTCTCTCCTACAAACCGGTCAAGGAGCCTATACACAGACGATTTGGACGGCTACGCCATCCTCTTGCTGTACAAATCCTTCCACACGTACGGGCGTTGCGTTACCAGCTGTCCCGGCTGTGATCCAACCAGGATCCGCGCCGCAGGCGAGCCTTACAACGAAGGAGCGCGGAGCGGTCGCGGCCCGCGGTACGCTCGGTGATTATGATATCACAAATCACACGGAATGGAATACAACCTATCGCGCTATGGGTCTAGCGATAGCAACGGATACAAAGGGCTGTAGTTGTGATTTGGCGGGTACAACGCGTCCTACAGTGCCAGGAAATCCGACGTGTGCCTCCAAAAATTGAATTTGACTGGCTGCAACGAAGTCATTCCAGCCAATGTCCGAAGTATATGATTGTATGACCAAGGCCCTCGAGCAACTGACCGAAGCCGAATACGAGATTAAACTCGCGATTTCCGTGCTTCTCCAGCGTCAAGTACGTGAAAACCGAATTAGTAAAATCTCGGTACTGCGGGAAGCTACTACGATGCTTCAAGAAGTCTCGCGTATGCTGGAATCAGTGAAGAGTACAGAGTAAAACTGTACTCTAAAGTAAAGTAAAGTATGTCCGCTGTCGCAGTGTTTCGAACCTCCGACATCGTTGGCGAAGCCGTAGCGAGCCCTGAAGGAAAAGGAACGCGATTGAAAGCAACCTTTACGACCCTACCGCCCGGAAAACACGGATTTCATATCCACGTCGCGGGCGATTTGCGCGGCGAAGGATGCGCAGGAGCCTGCGCGCATTTTCATAAGGGCGCGCACGCGGACCACGGCGCGGGACCAACGAGTCGTCGGCCGCGTCACACGGGTGATCTCGGCAATATAACTGTTGGAAATTACAGTTATTTTTTAGCCGACGTAAAGCCGAGTGAATTATGGGGACGATCCCTTATAATTCACGCAGACGAGGATGATTTAGGACTCGGACCGCACGAGGATAGTGTAACGACCGGTCACAGCGGAGCGCGTATTGGCTGCGCGATTTTTGGACGCGCGAAGAGCTGCGCGAAAACACGGAAGAATCGGCTTATTGAGGAAACGAAACCATAGGAGTTTTCACGATGCCAGAATGAATGACCGAATTACCGCCAGGTGAAGTACAATTGTTAGCATAATATAATACCGGCGCCACAGCATTTGAAGACGCCGTGGTAATAGTGCTCACCGCAGATGTTCCTATTAAGGAGTTGAATAACATTACATTCGTGCCACTACCCAAATATGCAAGAGGCGAATAGGATGTAAATGCGACTTGTCCCAATATATGCGGAGTTGTATGGGGCCCAATAAGATTGATGCCTACAGGCACATTCGACGATAACAAGGTAAAGTTCAAAACACCCACGGATAAAGAAGAAGAACCCGCCATTTGGATCACCGGTTGTGCTTGGGCCGTTTCAATATCAAACGAACAATTACTGACGATAAAATTCACGTCGTTACTTGAACTTGTATTACCCATATTGAAAATAGGATTTGAAAAGACCTGTTTTAGAATTACCGCACGACTCAAATTTAGTTTTACGGTAAATGAACACGATGTATTCGTCGTATTAATCAGTGATGTCCCTGTAGTACCTGAATCGCCAAATAATACATTTTGTAATACAAGTGTGCCTTTTCCACCTGAAGGAGTTGAAATCGTAAAACAAGTACCAGTAGTTGCCAACACCATATTACGTATTTCACAAGTGTTGTTATTGACAACTGTACCCGTTGTCGCAATTGTATGCGAACCAGTTAGAATAGTATTAGCGGGCACATCCGAATCAGGATAGCCGCTAATAACGACGTTCTTGTTTGTGAGTGTCAGATTTTCCGTATATCCGCCGGGCGCGACGAGAATGGTATAACCTGAAGAAGACGATGTTGGAACTAAAGATAATGCTTTGGTAATGGTCAAAAAAGGGGCGTAGGATTGACCAATATTTGTATCGGAACCGCTTTTACTAACGTAGTATAGCGATATAGTGCTAAATACAGACGCAATAGGGCCGGTTGCTCCGGTTGCTCCTGTTGCTCCTGTAGGACCACCCGAGGGTCCTGTAGGACCTATCGCTGTAGAACCAGGACCAGTCGGACCAGTATAACCAGTCGGACCAGTCGAACCTGTTGAACCCGTTGAACCAGTTGAACCCGTCGGACCCGTCGAACCAGTTGAACCAGTTGAACCCGTCGGACCTGTTGAACCAGTTGAACCGGTCGGACCAGTCGAACCAGTCGGACCAGTTGGACCAGTTGAACCCGTCGGACCAGTATTGCCTGAACTTTGATGAGTAAAACTGCCGTACAAAGTGCTCACAACCATATTACCATTCGAAGTAATCGAAAGAGCACCATTTCCTAAATGAATTGTATCGGTCGATAGATAGATATCGCGAAATTGATTCGTATCTGTGCCTAAATTATACACTCCTCCTAACCTAGGAATAATACTTGTATTGACTTGTAACACATGAGCGAGACTATGTGTATGCGGTGTATAAATAGCGGCTTCATTGAGTGACACGGCATCACCGAAATTCACATTACTAGTATAAAGTGTATCCCATAATTCGGTTTGACCTCCGAGCGAATGATCGCCGATTGGTAATATATCGCCGGAAATTGTTATTCCACTCGCGCCCATATCCACAGTGTAGGACGTAGAGGTTGTACTATTAAAAAAAACGATATTCGGTGCGGTAATACCGGCATCCATGTAGAGACGGTCGTTCATATTTCTCATTCCAACTTTCTTACTCATTGTCTTTCTACAAGGCGAATCTATAAAGTTCTGTTGGAATGGCACGAATCCGTCTGCGTGACGGCGCTCCGTAAAACGGCGGAAAGTACTGTATCATTCCAACAGAGAGCGCCTCCTCCGCGTTTGTATTGCGTCGTCATACGATTGATATCCGCCACGCACACCGCATTGCCCGTCACGGCAACCGCCCATTTACTATGATCCTGGGATTCACGATAGGATATGTTACCGAATGATAAGGCCTGTACATCCAACACTCCGTATTCCCCGCACGCCGGTCCAGTCGCCGATCCACGAATCCACGTTTCCGCGAGAAGGGCCGTCGAAAGCCCAGGCGCTAGACAAGCGGAATACAGTTCGTTATTCCATTGCGCGGATTTCGCAAAATACAGAAACTCACGAAATTCTACGGTTGTACACGACGGCTCTGTGGAGCGCGTACCGTTCGCGAGAGCTTTTAATGTAGAGGGTGTATCGGGTGATATGCGACGCTCGTAAATATGCGGAGCGTTGAGCATCGCCGCGGAAGCAAGCGCCGCCAATTCGGTCGTTTGTAACGAGACACAGGCGAGCGTTTGCGCATAAATTCGCGCATTGGATCCGAATCCCGCGTACGCGGATGCCTGCTCAGGACCTGTAGGAAATAGAGGTACGGAATGGGTGAGCAGGAACGCGCTGTTTTCATTCCACGCCCATACGCCCTTTGTATGACCGAAGGTTATCGCCTCATCTGCGACAACAACCGGTTCATCATTAAACAATACATAACTGATGTTGGAATTCCAGAGTTGCTGAAGCGTATGCGATACGGCGCCGACCCGTGTATCGTTCAAACTGAATGGCGATACAGTCAAGGTCTGCCCCTGCTCATAATACAAATACTGAGTACTCGACGGCGGTTTGAGAATAAACCAAGATGCGATTTCGTCACCGTGTTCGTCACGACAGGCAAGTTGCGCGTAGGCCAATGCGAAGAGCAACCAAAGAAACATTGTCTTTACTACAAAGTGCGCTGGATAAATATTCCGTTAGTCTAAAACTCGCACTACTAAAACTACATAGAATGTACAAATTTATCGTATGTGCTATATTCAAGAATGAAGCACATATTCTACACGAATGGATTGAGCATTATCTGTTCCACGGAGCCGATCATTTGTATCTCGTCAATGATTTTAGTACCGATAAGTACCAGGAAATCATCAATAAGTATCCGCAAGTAACGCTATTTCACAACGATATTGTAACGAAGGAGGTCGGTCGTCAGACCTTGATTGCCAACAAGTTTTTCCTTCCTCTTCGCGAGACCAGCGAGTGGATGGCGATTCTAGATCTTGACGAATTTTTATACAGTCCTTACGAAATCAGTTTGCCAACGGTACTCGAAAAATATGTCGCGTTTTCCCAAATTAAGGTAGAGTGGCTACATTTTGGAAGTAACGATCATGTGCTACAACCGCACGTCGTGACTGAAGGTTTCACGCGACGAGCCCGGTTGGATCGTACGAAACCCTATTATTCCTACAAAACTATCGTCAGAGCGCGCGATCTGGTCCATATGAATGTCCATGAGCATCGAGTACATGGTAGTACGTATGGTATGACGTATCAAGAGACAGCGCCATCGGAACTTATTATTAACCACTACAGCATTCAATCGGAGCAGTTTTTTATGACGGTTAAGGCTACGCGCGGAGATATCAATAACTGGTTTGACCATGAGAAACTTATCCGCGATAAGGCGTTCTTCAACGGATACGATATCAACGACGTAGAGGATCGCCGATTAGCCGACCAGAATCAACCTCTTGCGAAACAAATCAAAGAAGCGAAACTAGTCGGAACCAATACTGTCAGCGTGGTCATTACCGCGTGTAATCGTCCCGCGCAACTCCAAAAAACTCTCGAATCGTTTCTTCTCCACAATACGTATCCTATCGAGAAGACCATTGTCATTGACGATTCCGGAAAACGCGGATGTAATACCACGGTATTGGATGCGTTTCGCGCAAAACTTTCGATTGAAGAAATTTACAATACGAAAAATATCGGACAGGTCGAATCGATTGATAAAGTATATTCGTACGTACGAACGCCGTATATTTTCCACTGCGAAGAAGACTGGGAATTTCTTCGGCCAGGATTTATTGAACAATCGATGGCGATTTTTGACGCAAATCCGAGCGAAAAGATATTTACCGTTTGGCTCCGCGCCCACAATGATAGCGCGCATCCTGTAGAACGAGAGGGCGACAATTTTCGGATGAAGAAAGATTTTTCCTACGTGGATGACGGACAAACCTATACATGGTGCGGAATGACATTCAATCCTGGACTTCGTAAAGCGACTACGTGTTTCCTACATCATCCGTATTCGTACCGCTGCGAACCGACCGTTACGAAGCAACGAACGTATCTTGGTGAATACAGCGTCAATACCGCGTATGGGAAGGACGGATATTACAGTCGGACTCTGCGCGATCCGCGCGGCCATGTGCGACATATCGGCTGGGATGTACATATTCCACGACCGTGGGAAACACCGACGACAATGCTCGTGAGTTCCTATTTTAAGATTCCGAGCAAACAGTCGCACAGCTTTTACGAGTCCCATCTGCGACGATTTTTCCGCGCATTTTCCGGTCGCTCTCTGTTTTTCGTATGTAACGAAGAAATTCGTGCGTGGATCCAGAGTCTCGGTACAGATTTATCCAAAACCATCTTTCACGTATGCGAATTCCACGAACTTCCGATTCTCCAAAAATTTCCGCTCGAATTCTGGCAACGACACGTACAACTCGATGTCGAAAAATACCATACGCCGGAATTGGGTATCATTTGGAACAATAAAAAAGAATGTCTCCGATTGGCGAAAGAACGCAGTACAAATACGACATGGTTTCTTTGGATTGACGCGGGATGTATTCGCGACGACGGATGGCTCGTAAGTTGTTCCGACTTTGGTTCTCGCCAATCGTTGCGCCCTGGTGTATATCTTCAAACCTTACGCGATATTCCGAAATCGCAGGAATTTTTTCAGTACGATAACGTATTTATCGCGGGAGCGATTCTCTACGCGCATAAAGATTTCATCGATTCGTTGGTATCCGCGCACGATGCGATGATATTGAAATACGACTCCGCAAATATTAGCGCCATTTCGGACCAGTATATTTTGGCTTCCCTGGTCAATACAGAATCCTTTTTACATACGATTCGGTATGAGTCGCAACAATGTATTGATAAATGGTTTTTCTTTCTTCAATATATATGAGTCTCTCCGTGAAATTAGTTGATACTTACGGTTTCGAACATACGACGCAACTTTCGCGTTCCGAACCAATCCGTGTATTGAAAGAACGTCTGGATCATACCGAGAATACGTGGTTTTGGAACAAAACAGTGTTGTCCGACGAAAGCACGCTATCGAAGGTTGGAATCCAAGCGGGCGATATAATCTATGCGATGCGAGTCGAAAAACCGGTGATAGTTACGAGGACTTTGGCTGCCACGACTGCCACTGTGACTGCTGCGACTACTGCCACGACTGTGACTAATAAATTCTCGGCGCGACTTCGGCCGTGGTCGCCAGGGAAAGAGGGGGCAACCGAGGATAAAGGCTTGGGACTATTCTAAAGGGGCGAAACCCAAAGGGGCTGCGCCCCTTTTGAAACCCCGTCCAAGGGGCCTTACGCACCGTTTGAACACCAAGAGCGTTACGCACCGTTTGAACACCAAGAGCGTTACGCACCGTTAGAACACCAAGAGGATGCTACGAGGTAAGGTGCGCGACGGTCTAAAATTTGTCCTGTTATGGAAGGAATGTCCGGTGAAAACATCGTCGTCGATATGGGAGTGAAAACAACCGCGATAAACATTGTTGGAAATACTGAATCTACAACTCCACTTTCTGCGCAAATAAATATTATCGATGAAACACCAGCTGTTGTACTTCAATATAAGTTCAAGGACGTAGAACAGAATTTTAACGCGTCCTACAATCCGAAAGAATCCAACAATTCGGTCATATGCGATATTATTGCGATTTACGTCAAGGGTCAAAAAATACTCTATACCGAAGCGAAAACGCACTGCGAGCAACGTCTGACGTTTTTAATGTTACCGGCAATCGCAATCACCGTAACATGTAGCGTACTCGGCGTCATTCTCAAAAGTTACGATTACGGAACTACGATTACGAGTAGTTTGAACGGAGTGAATGCGTTCATTTTAGCGCTCATAAGTTATCTCAAATTGGATACGCGAGCGGAAGCCCATCGTACGACCGCCTATAAATTAGATAAACTCCAGTCGTCGCTAGAATTTACGTCGGGTAAAATGTTATTTGTTACGGCGATGTCGAGTCATTTGGGCCAGATAATCGACGATACGGAAAAGGAAATTCGGGAAATCAAAGAGACGAATCAATTTGTGCTTCCGGAAACCATTCGGTATAACTATCCGAAATTGTGTAATACGAATGTATTCGCGATTGTCAAGAAAATACAAAACAAGGAAATGCGATTGACGAACGACTTGAAAGATCTTTGTAACGAGCGGGCGAAACTTCAGGCGCGCTTTTCTTCATCTCTTTCACAGACGCAAGAACAAGAATTAAAAGACGCCGACGCAAAAATCAACGCAATGACCGATAGGATTCTCAAATTGAAAGACGAATACGTAGAAATCGACGAAGGATTCGAAACGGAAATTACTACAAATCGGAATCTTAAAATGCGATGGTGGTGGCCGAGTTGCGGATGTCTCAAAGTCTAGTTGAAAAATTGTTGTGGGTTTTGGGATTTTTATGGGTTTTGGGGTTTTATGGTTTTTATGAGTTTTGGGGTTTTATGGTTCTATTCAGCGACGCCGGTACCAGTAATCGCAGCAGTAGTTGTACTGGATGTCCGAATCGTCATCGACGCGGAACGCCGTGTTATGCGCGTCATCGATGAGATCTGGCATCTCCTCGTCCTCCTCCTTGATGAGGGCGCGTAGAGCCTTGACGAGACGCTTAGCGTTGCTCGTACAAGACTCGTTGATTACGAGATCGAACTCGATCGCGATGTGATCGTTGGCGTAGTCCGACCACTCGCAGTCGTAAAAGCCGATGGTCAGTTCCTGGTCGGCCGCCTTACCGTGACCGGGCGTCTCGAACAGGAAGAGATTCTTCGCGATAATATTGCAAGGATCGCAATCAAAGATAGCCGCGAGCGACTCGGTAACCGGTCCGTTCGGCTGGATCCACCGATCGTCGTCCTGCTGAACGACGACCTGCGAGGTCTCCTTACACCAATAGAGTACTGTGACCTCGCCGTCTTCATCGATAATCTGCGCGAGCTGGCGTAGATTCGCCACAGAAGGAATAGGAACGTTGTAAAACGAAGACATTCGAAGAAAGAAAGATTGAAAGAAAGAAAGAAAGTTGTAATTGGGGCCCGCTCAACTCCACCGCGCTCCACCGGCAATCAATTTTTCCCACGCGTGCTTATTCGTTAGAAGAGGACGTATGTACAATGTGTGGGTACTCGGTAAGTAAATCGCGCAGTACAATCATCATATCATCAAATAGATTCGACGAATCAAACCGCGTCTCAAACGCAGTTTTCCAAATCTTCCAAAACTCCTCTTCCGACCGAATATTCTCATTGTACATTCCTAGTAGCGTCAAATAGTCTTCTTTCGTCAGTTTGTAAAAGATGGTATCTTTTTCCTTGACGAGTTCCGCATTCGCTTCTCGTAAATTCGCATTTTCCCGTTCCAAATCGCGGATACGTGCTTGAAGACATATATTCTCGGAAAACGAGTCCATTCTGAAAAAACTTAGTTACGCGTTCTACGAATCAAATTTTTTACCCAAAAAAGTTTTTAGGTTTTACTCATAATATTTTTGTATGTTTCCCAGTGATATCCCCATCGTCCTAGAAAGATTTTGTCCGATTTGGATTGTCTAAACATTCGCGATAAGACCGTAAAGAGCATTTTAGACCCGCGAACATTCCAAACCGGCACTTGAGTGCCGGTTTGGAATCGGTACGCACGGTCAATAGCCCGACAGAATCATAAAAAAACGGGCATCTCGGATGCCCGTTTTTTATGTTCGTCGGTCTAATCATATGATGAGAAGCGTCGGCGCGTTCAATTTTTGAAATCCTACAAAGTTTGTATGACTAGAAGTCGGAATCATAGTTGTAGGAGTGTCGCTCGAACTCCGGTTCATTATAGTATGTCTCGTAGGCCGGAGAGTAGTGACCACTGTAATAATGGTCGTAATCGATTTCTTCATCGTAGTAATCGATACGATCTTCGTCGTAGAAGCCTTGAGATTCAGCCAAGTATTCAATCAGCCGAGCATGTTCTGCCGCGTCTTCCGCGGCCATATCCGCCAAATGTTCCTGAAGTTGTTCTGAAATCGCATCGGTCGAAATCGCAGTCGTGGTCGCAGCAGTCGCAGTAGTCGCAGTAGTAGCAACATTCGCAGTAGTAGCAACATTCGCAGTATTCGCAGTAGTCGCAAGTTCCGCCCAGAAGTCCTCACCCTCCACCCGACGGTCGTAACATTCGCACGCTCCATCGTAAATCATATGGTCGCAGGTATTCGCACGGTAAGACATAATTGGAAAGAAAGGAAAGAAAGGAAAGTAAGGAAAGTAAGGAAAGTAAGGAAGGCAAGAAGGCAAGAAAAGCAAAGAATCGCCATTCGAGTTGAATCGCATCTTCAATTTTTCCCAATTGAAAAATTGAATATTGGTCCCGTGGTTACCCCCGCGTAGGAATGACTACACGTATTCGCGACTTTTGGTTATCGCATCCCGAATGCTGGATTGCTATTGGCAAGAAACAGCAGGAAGCCGACCAACTCATTTACGATACGTTCCAGGACTACAATCCGGCAACCGAAGACGATTTCGGAAAGATTATTTATTTCGACCAATTCGTACGACATTTCTCGCGGATAGATACGATTTCCGAACAAACCGTAGCCAAGTGCCGAGAATTCGCAGTCCAACTCGTCGAGTCGCAGATATTGTTGGAACTTCCAGAATCCGAACTCATCTGGTATCTGATGCCGTGGAAGCATACCGAGCAGTGGAAACCTATATTTCAAACAATTTCCGATTGGCTTGCGGGAAAACGAATCGTAGAATTTCCGCAACTCAATCGTTTCTTTCAGGATACGTATGCGAAAGCGTATTCGGAGATCCGCGTTCACCTTTCCGAACTTTCTGAGCCATCCGAGCCATCCGAGCCATCGTACGACGCAGCAGACATATGCGAGTCGTATCCTGAGGCATACGAATCGGCATCGTGGTCTTCTCTTCCGTTGCCTTCGGCACCCGCGCTCCAAACGGAACATCGCGTAGCCATCAGTTTGAGCGGCGGTGTCGATAGTATGCTTATGTGCGCGCTGCTGAAACGTACCGGTCACGATGTGGTCGCGATTCATATCGTCTATGGGAATCGCGCCGAATCCGCTCAGGAACGAAAATTCATTGAAGTCTATTGTAGGAAATTAAGCATTCCTCTGTATATTTATACGGTGGAATGGTTACGCCGCGACGAGCAGGACCGCGAATTTTACGAAACGATGACTCGTACGTTGCGATTCCGCGCCTACAAGGCGCTCCAGCGACCGGTTCTATTGGGACATATCCGCGAAGACGTCGTCGAAAATATCTGGACAAATTTCGCCCGCGGAACGCATTTGGATAATCTAGCAAAGTTTCGTTCCGAAGTCATAGAGGACGGCGTGCGAATTCTACGTCCGTGGTTACACATTCACAAATCGGAAATTTACGCGGCCGCGAAGCAACTTGCTATTCCGTATCTGAAGAATACGACTCCGCTGTGGTCCAATCGGGGAAAATTCCGAAACGAGTTTCTCCAGGCGGTCGTCCAGCAATACGGACCAGGAGTTGATAAGACGGTAGTGGATGTCGCCGAACGAATCGGAAAACAGACAGAACTTCTTGACCGTCTGCTGTACGCTCCGATTTCGGAAAGTTGGGACGCCGAGAAAAAGCGTATCAATATCACCAAGGCGGTAGAGGCATCTTTGGATGCCGATGGATGGTTACGAATTCTGACCAATGTCGCGCATACACGTCTGCGAATTCCGAAGCCGTCGTGGCGAGCCTGCGAACACCTGGTGGAACGCTTCCGTCGGGGTACTACCCATCGCGTTTCGTTAGGAAAGAATTGTACGGTTACCGTCGTAAAAGAAGGAACGACAGTATTTCTTTCGTTCCTGGATAGTTCGGATTCGTACTCCGCGTTGAAAAATTGAAATCCCGTTCCGAGCGATTGGATTTGCCGTGCTTCTTTCCAATTACCAATACTTCCTTTCCATTCCTTCCATTCCTTTCCTTTTCTTTCAGCACGATGGATTCCAACATTGTCTATTTTACGGAGAAGGGCATTGATCTGATGAAGGTCTTTCCTGAGTTGGCGGAACTCAACAAGACGATGCACTACGCCGATACGTGGTACTACACGATGCTCAGCAAAGAGCGTATGAAGCCCAATATGAATCTGAAAATCGTCTATACGACGGAGGCGGAATTGGCGAGACAGCGCAATGCCGCCGAAGAGCAGCAGGTCGGCGACGCCGTCACCGCAATTCAGGAATGGATTGTTGGAATTCCAGAGAACCAGCGTACAATGGATTTTCTGTCGCAAGGCATCGTGAATGCCGCGGTTACGCTTCCTGAGTCGCGCCGAACGGCGTTTGTAGAGCAGATGACTCGATTTGTATTCGAGCACAATCTTCTCTACATACCCGAGGAGCTTACCGTGACGCTAGAAAGCGGATACGTAACTCCCCGCAGTATGGAGGATGACATCGGAAGCGGATTTGCTACGCCGATGTCTATGGAGTCTATGGAGCCGGAGTCGTCACAGTTGCTACAGTCGCTACAGTCGCCACAGTCGCTGGAGTCACAGCCGCAGTCGCAGTCGTCGCAGTCGTCGCAGTCGTCGCAGTCGTCGCAGTCGTCGCAGTCGTCGCAGCCCACCATCGCGCAAATTCTAGACCGCATGAACACGCAGAAGATCGATCCCGTCGTGTTCCGTCTGATTCACACGACGCCGGCAAAGCCGAATCGTAGTGGCGTGCGGATGGGTACGATGAAGCCGATGAATATGACGCGCGTCCTGTCTCTGTTGAGCGCGTAAAAAATCCAGAAAAAGAAAGAAAAAATGAAAAAGCATAGAAATTATATACTTTTTCATTAGGATGACGGATGTACCAACCATAGACGTTTCAGAAACTCTAGAGCAACGTGAATTCAAAGTGGAATCAATTCGAAATGTCGACGGACGATTCGCGTTCAATTTATATCCAATGGTGATTCGTTCGCCTCGTATATTGCTACCCAATTGGTTTCGTCAATTTAAAATGTTTCACGAATCCGTGGATGCGGGCGCACCCTGTATAATTACAAATACGATTGAAACGTCCGCGTACGGCATCAAATGGAATCATTTTACGACCATTCCGCTACATACACCTTGTACTATTGTTTGTATGTGGTACAATAATCATACTTTTCCCGATTCGTTTCGCTTGTACGCGGATAATCAGCGCGACCAAGGCTACGTCGTATCTACACGAACTCCGAGACCCTACGGTTATGTCATTGTAATGAAAGAAGATATCGAACCCTTAGAAACAATACTTAAACAGGAGTGGAGATGGAAAAATTAAATGAAACTTCTAGGATATCAAGTCGTCGTATTACCTACGACACGTGAAGTGGTACAAGATAACCTAGTGCGTTTAACCTGGGAATCCGCAATCAAGAAAGTGTTTGAAATTGCGCAAACAATCGGCGACCAGTTGGATAATCCGCGTATCATCTCGTTATTACGAGAATCCTCCAACGAGGATTGTATTGTAAAAGGAGAATCGGACATCGTTATGATCACATCGAGTTCGCAAAATTACAATATCATAGTGAATTCCGTTTTCGCAGCCGACTCTTAAGCGTCTTAGTGAGGTATGTTTTTTTGATAGTTTTCTTCGTAGTCCCTACGTTGAAGACTTTCGGATCGGTCCGACCGGAAAATCCATGGACGCTGACGGATCGCACAAACATCCGTTCCAATATTCTTGGATCGGTATAAACAGTAAATTCTTCGACGCGGGGACATAGATATTTCAGCGTAATATCTATGCTATGCCTATACAGTAAGTTGTACGGAAGAAGTATTTCATCTTCAGGAAAATGCGATACGGAATTCAAAAAGATACACGGCGTGCCGAATTTCAGTTCAATTTCATATACGCAAAAACTTATCGGCGTATTCAAATACGGAGATGTAAAGGACGAACCCGCGGCGACGTACGGATCGAGTGAGGTCGAAGTAAAACTGTTACTTACGTATTCGTAGGTACCAGGTTTCATATGGTTCTCGTTCTGTATTCCGCGATACAGAAATACATCATCCGGAGCCCGTGGAGCATTCTGAATAATCTTTAGGAGTTCGCGACAATAGTCTTTCATCAGTGTGTAAAGATTCGGCAACCGTAAGAAATAGTCAAAATTCGCTAAGAATAGCGCGTGAATATTTGCGTGGTGAATCGTCTTTCCGTCATCCATCATCAGCGTTTCTTTCGCGGGCATGGTCAAACCCTTTCCCACTAAAAAATCGTAGTTGTCATAAATTTGGTAGGCGAACGGAACGACGGTATCACCACGTATTGCGTTCAGAATATCGTAGGGATTATCGAGCGTTTTACGTAAATAACTATTCGCAAGTTTATCTCCGCGGAACGTGTAGGCGCGTACGATAGCAGTAATACGCGGATCGCTCTTAAGATACTCTTCTTGCGCCTTTATCCACTCTTTATATCCGCGAATCGGCTTTTTAACCAACATCTGCTTATCGAAAACGCTATTCCGTTGCGTGAGTGGTAAAAATATAGAATACTCGCGATCCCGAAGAATATCCGAAGACGGAATCGGTTCGAACGGCGCGACATGAACCCGACCGAATAACTGGTGTTTGGGAGAGATACGACCTATCTCGCGCAGAATACGCGCAATATCTACCAAATTCATATCATCGACGCTCATTCGGACGTATTTTAGCAGTAGTTGAATAATAGTATCATAATCCTCTTTATCGATGACGTGACGGAGTAGTGTTGCGCCCCGTATGCGAAACGCGTTCAACGCCTCTCTCGGCGCTATAGCGAGTAATTCACGAAAAAGTGTAGGATTTTTATCGTAGGCCTGTACTAACAGAAGTCGTCCGTCGAATTCCTGGGCGAGTACTTCCGTTTTTCCTTTGAGTTTTTCTTGAATACGGGCGCCATTCGCCGATCCCCTGTACGTTTGTATATTGCGACCGATATCGGCGGCGAGTTCAAGTAATTCAACTTCCGTGAGCGTGGAGGACGCCGTAGCGTCCGCACAATACTTATGAATAGCCTCAATACGTCCTTTCATAATTTTTGTAAGTTCCGTCATTTCAAACTTGATGAGTAACGACTGAATGGCGGGAGTCATTAAAAACCGCGGAATAATGGACGGATCGATAGACCGCCATCGTTCGCAAACGACGCGATGCTTCAGAATCGATGAATTCGCGAGGTCGATAAATAATTTCGCACGGGTGTCTCGGGTTTTACTGGCAATAGAGTCAATTTCGGGAACGGATTTCGTCGTAAAGGTAAGGTCTTTCGTGATACCCTTCGCACGATAGAATAGCGAACCCCCACAATCAATCACGTACGTATTTTCATAGTCGTTCTTGCGCGTTATGGGTTTCGGATAGTTATTTAAATTATTGTTGGAATTGTAGTATTCTTCTTCGGCACCAGGACCCAGTGGCGGAACGATATAATTTTCGGAGTTATTACAGTCGTAATTCGCAAATAATGCGTGGAATACGTAATCTTTAGAAATAGCCTGTTTCAGCATTTTCTTTTCTCTGGTCGGAATATCGTGGGATAAAATATTCATAGGAGATTGACCGGTGATGTATTCCAGAATGATGCCGACCGGTTCCTCGCCGGCATAAACTAACGTCGAGCGCGGAACTTTGACCCCTACGAGTTCGTATAACTGAAACGCAATATATTCGTTGATGACGTGTCGTAGAGTCGCTCCGGATTTATATACATATCGCTTACCCCTCCATGTGACCAGAAAAGCACCGGTGGTTCCTCCGAGTACTATATCAGGAACACGTTCTAGCGTGTCAAACTGTACTTTTTCTTCTATATCCGATTCATCCGGATTCGACGCAAAACTCGCAAATACCATTTCGTGGTCGCTTGCTACACTTCCGCCTTCAGCATCTACCGGACTCAGAAAAATCTCTAACGGACGACGATTATTTAGACCGAAACAATAATCACCGCCACGGCGATACTCGGAAAGTCTTGGTGCCCTCCCACTATAACAACAACTTTTCACTTCGCTAGCAATACCTGGTGTAAGCGTAACCTGTCGTAACCGTAGTGGATTCGAATGTAAATAACGAGGATTGTTGAAATCACCCATTACGAATATTCTGGTGAGATCGATGGGTCGATTAAAAAATGGTTGTAATCTATCGGAGAGTAATGTCAGTTGTACGTCATCGGATAGGGAATGCGGAGAATGGAGATTGACGAGCAAATATCCCTTCGTAGTGTAGATGATAGAAATAGGTCTTCCTATGTCGCGACCAGTACCTAAATCACCGGAACTCTCTACAGCGACATCTCCTAAGTCTTTGCGCCATAGTGTGAATACACACGCCGGACCCTGCTTGTTTATATGATGATTATAGTTTTCTTTTATCATAGGCAATTCGGTTATATCTTCCGTTTTACCCGCTTCTTGGAATCCGATCGCGGAAGGATTCGTAGTGAGAACAAAATTCGCAATATGTTGAATCGCATTCTTCCAAAATTCGTAGGGTTCGCTTGCCCGTTTTATGAAATCATATTCACTCGGTCTGCGCGCCATACCATCAACATTATCCTTAAAAATGCCTGAACTATTCGTCCAACTGAGATTGTAGGAGGCTATAGTATGTACAAGTTCCGCCATTTACATTGGGATGATGTTTTTACTCGCCTTTTTTATACACGTAGTGATGTATTTTCATCGGGACTTTGTACCTGATGAAAACATAAGATTCAATTTATCGTTTTCTTGAAATTCTGTGTCTACGAGTTTTTCTCCCTCCACCCGCTATGGCAGGGGAAGTCGCAGGGATAGGGGTAGTCGCAGACGCAGGACGTCGTCTTCTAGAACGAATCCGGTTCCATGCCACAATAGCCGGAGCACGCCGATTGTATGCGGCGTTTTTCCGAACCTCTTTATACAAATCACGATACTCTGTAAGAATATCCGCATACAAAGGCGTACCGTCATTCCTTCGGACAGTGAGATCAAGTCGCGGATCCGCCAGTAACGCACGAACAATCTCACGATGACCATTCACAGCCGCAAGATACAAAGGTGTGTAACCTTCATTATCTGCGGCATTGATATTGATGCCTGGTGCCGTAAGTAATACACGGACGACATCAAGATGACCCATTTCTGCGGCGAAATGCAATGCTGTGTAACCTCCATTATGTGCGGCATTGACATCAATTCCGGTTTTCGCCAGTAATACACGAACGATATCAGGATGACCACTGAATGAGGCTCCCATTAATGCTGTTTGACCCTGTTTCGTTGCGGCATTCACATTGATTTCGGCTGCCGCCAGTAATGCTTGAACGACCTCGAGATGACCATAGTATGAGGCTTGCATTAATGGTGTAGTATCCTGCATCATTGCGGCATTGACATCGATTCCTCGTACCTTCAGTAATTCTTGAACGATATCAAGACTACCCTTTTCTACCGCTTTTATTAAAGGAGTCGTACCGTCCAATTCAACAGCATCATTGATATGCGCAACAACATCGGGAGACGCGAGAGCAGTACGCACCGCCGCAATATCATTCGCGACGATAGCCGCTAATAATGCCATTCTATGAAGACCTTTGAAATTTTGGTATTCTTTAGCCAATTATCAAATCTCGCTCGGCAAGGTCGCGCTCATTTTGAACCGCGGCGTCTTGTTTTGCGGCATGTTTTTCGACTCTTCCTTCGTCTCGATCCTCCTTCCAGGATATTAGCAGTACGTAGAGCGGCCTGTAAGGCAGCTTCTTTTTCTCCAAACGGATGATCCCAATCATTGGAATCTTCAATCTTCACGGTGAGATCACGAATACTTTTGTGAGTGATTGTTTCCGATGGGATAAACACCGTAACATACACGGGTTGCCGCGTTACGGAATTTGGGATAGTATGTTCCATAATCATAGTGATTTTGGTGATTCCATCATCACGAGATGTTCTGAGCGCAGAAAGTGTATATTCGAAATCACCATCTCTTTTTAAATCTAACTTCAGCACTCTTCGTGTCACATCGAGTATTTTTTTTGTTATAGGAAATGATGCCATCTTCTAATGTATAAAAACTATATGTTTCTTGAGTCTGCTCTTTGATTCCTACATATCCTCCATATCCACACCGGCCAACATCCGCCGCTCCACCCGCGACGGATGCCAGACCGTCTGCGCTAGTTCCTCAAAGACTAGAGCACATCGCGCAACGATACGTTCTTTACTCGCTACCTCTGCGATTGCATTGATACGGTCGATATATTCGTAATTGGTTTCGTCGAGATTACGGTCTGGAAACGCATTGTTATTGTACCAGAATGTTACAAGATTCGTATGAATCTGGGGAAGCGTGGTCAGCTGATTGTGAGAACAATACAATAATATAAGACCCGTCGGAATAGTATCGGGGAACGTAGTCAGCCGATTGTTGTGACATTGGAACCATCCAAGAGCTGGAGGAAGAGTACAAGGTAGTGTGAACAGCTGATTATTCTGACAATATAACTGTCTAAGACCTGCCGGAAGCGTATCGGATAACCGTGTCAGCCGATTATGGGAACAATCAAACTCAGTAAGACCCGTAGGGAGAGTATCAGGTAGCCTGGTGAGCTGATTATGGGAACAAACTAACTTTGTAAGAGATACAGGAAGAGTACTGGGGAGCGAGGCTAGCTGATTATGGTGACAAGATAAATATCGAAGAGTTTCAGGAAGCGTATCGGGTAGCCTGGTCAGCCGATTGACGTAACAATCCAACCTTGTAAGACCCTTAGGAAGCGTATCGGGTAGCGACAACAGCTCATTATTACTACAAATGAGCTCTTTTAGACCCGCTGGAAGAGTATTTGGCAGCGTAGTGAGCTGATTCGAGGCACAATCTAACACGAGAAGAGTGGAAGGAAGTGTGCCTGGTAGTGATAACAGCTTATTACCATAACAATACACAGTCCGAACTCCCTCTGGAAGTTCAGGCAGTTCTGTGAGTCCAAGATTCATCAAATATAGAATACCCCCCGACCTCCAGTTTCGGATACGTTCTTTTGCTTCTTCCATTTCCCTAGATACCTGTTGGTTGTGTTGAATCCGTCAAGTTTTCAGGCACCGTTCAAAAATAGAGTTGGTTAGATATCCACAACAGGGCAATCATAGATTCGCTTACATATCCTCCATATCCACGCCGCCCAACATCAGCCGTTCCACGCGCGACGGATGCCAGACCTTCTGAGCAAGCTCCTCAAAGACAAGAGCACATCGTGCAACGATACGCTTTTTACTGGCTGCCTCTGCCTTCGCATCTGCGATGGCTTTCACGCGGGCTATATAGTCGTGCATAGTCTCATTCTCTTCATTTTCTGGAAGGAGATTACAATAACAATTAAAGACAATAAGAGTCGCAGGAAGAGGATCGGGGAGCGTCGACAGCTGATTGAAGGTACAATTTAACGCTTCCAGACCCGCGGGAAGAGTAAGCGGTAGGCTGGTCAGTTGATTGTTATCACAATATAACTCCGCAAGACCCGCCGGAAGAGTGTCGGGTAGCGACAACAGTTGATTGTCACGACAATATAACTCTTCAAGACTCGCCGGAAGTGTATCGGGTAGCCTAGTCAGCCGATTGTCGAAACAAATTAACGATGTAATACCCGCTGGGAGAGTATCGGGCAGCGACAACAGCTGATTTGATTGACATTCAAGCACGTCAAGACCCGCCGGAAGCGTAGCCGGTAGAGACAACAGCTGATTGAAGGCACAGTTTAACTCTCGAAGACCCGCAGGAAGCGTATCGGGTAGTGCGGTGAGCTGATTGTAGGAACATACTAACTTTGTAAGAGTCGCAGGAAGTGTATCCGGTAGCCTGGTCAGCCGATTGCGGTGACAATAGAACTCGGTAAGACCCGCAGGAAGTTCAGGAAGTTCAGTCAATCCTAGGTCCGATAGATCGAGCAAACCTGCGGTCCAGTCGCGGATACGTGCTTTTGCGATGTCCATGGAAAGGAAAGGCGAAGAAAGGAAAGGAAAGGAAAGGAAAGGCTAGAAATGTGCGGGTCCCACACATTCTGGATAGGAATCGGAACGCGTTCAATTTTTTCAGACGACCATAGACGAAAAAATACAATGCGATCATAAAGTGTATAGATTCGCGTACATATCTCGCTTACATATCCTCCATATCTACACCTAACAACATCCGTTGTTCCACGCGTGACGGATGCCATACCTTCTGAGCAAGTTCTTCAAAGTAGAGAGCACATCGTGTAACGATACGCTCTTTACTGGCTGCCTCTGCGATCGCATTGACACGGGCTACATAATCGTGGATAGATTCATTATCTTCATGGTATGGGAGGTTGTTGTTGTTACAACAATATAACCGTATAAGACCAGAAGGGAGAATTTCGGGTAGTCTGGTCAGCCGATTTCCGAAGCAATATAACGTTGTAAGACCCGCAGGGAGAATTTCGGGCAGCCTGGTCAGCGGATTGTTGAAGCAACATAACGTTGTAAGACCCGCAGGGAGAGTTTCGGGTAGCCTGGTCAGCCGATTGTTGAAGCAATATAACGTTGTAAGATCTGTAGGAAGAGTAGGTAGCCTAGTGAGATTATTGAAATGACACGCTAAATATGTAATACCAGCAGGAAGAGTTTCGGGAAGAGTCGTCAGTTGTGTATTGTTGCAACATAACGTTGTAAGAGACAAAGGCAGAGTATCGGGTAGCGACAACAGCTGATTGCAGGGACAATCTAACTTTGTAAGACCCGCAGGAAGAGTATCAGGAAGCGACAACAGCCTATTGTTGGAACAATATAAATGTGTAAGAGACAACGGAAGCGTATCTGGTAGGCTAGTCAGATGATTGTTGGAACAATGTATCTCTGTGAGAGCCGACGGAAGTGTATCTGGTAGGCTAGTCAGATGATTGTTTGGACAATGTAACTGTGTAAGACCCTCAGGAAGTTCAGGCAGTTCAGTGAGTCCAAGATGCCCTAAATCTAGAAAACCTGACTTCCAGTTGCGGACACGTTCTCTTGCTTTTTTCATGGTATATCTGGGTTGTTGATGGCTTTTCCCCGTCAAATTTTTTAGCCATGGTTCAAAAACATATCCACACCCGCCAACATCGGCGATTGCGATTGATTGCGATTACTCCAACTTGGGCAGGTCCTTCGAGACGTCTGCGACCTTAAGCATTGCGGAAAAGTCGAGCGGGTGGCTGACGGATTGAGTGTTGAAAGGCGACGGATGAATACAGGCAAGAAACTCAAAATATACCTTAGTAGCCTCCTCATCCGTGTCGTGGTCAGAACGCCACGCGTTATCTGTAGTACTGACTAACACCGTCCGATTTATCATTTGTAGGGTCACCAGATATACCGGCACAGACACAATCTTGTGAGTGTACCACACATTATGTTCAAAGGTAAGCAAATGACCGAGACGAGCAATCGTACGGAACATGATGTAACGTTTGAATCGAGTGATTCAACGTGTCAAATTTTTTAGACCCGTGTGGATTTTAGACCAACGGGCATTTAAAATGGGCAAGAAACTGCCGACATTTTATATGACACGTTGGCAAAAGACTGCCGGAATGAAATGACCGGCGGTCTAAATAAGCGGCGGTCTAACCGTACTACATATCCCCAACATCCGCGTCTGAACCAACTCTTCAAAGACAAGCGCGCATCGTTGTGTGATACGCTCTCGACTAGCGGCCTCAGCGATCGAATTCACACGGGCTACATACTCTGGAATAGGCTCTTCGTATTCACGGCGTGGAAAGTAATTGTAATCACATCGTAACTCTTCAAGGTCTGTAGGAAGAGTATCGGGTAGCGTAGTCAGTTCATTTTGACCGCACGCTAAATATGTAAGACCCGCAGGAAGAGTATCGGGTAGCATAGACAGCCGATTGTTGGTACAGTCTAACTTTGTAAGAGAGTCAGGAAGGGTATCGGGTAGCGACAACAGCTGATTGTAGTCGCAATACAATTCTGTAAGACTCTTAGGGAGAGTATCGGGTAGCCGTGTCAGACAATTGTCGGAACATTTTAATGTTCTAAGATACTTAGGGAGAGTATCGGGTAGCCTAGTCAGCCGATTATACCAACACGATAACTCGGTAAGACGCGCAGGAAGAGTATCGGGTAGTCTGGTCAGCCGATTGTAAGAACAATATAACCATTGAAGATTCGCAGGAAGAGTATCGGGCAGCGTAGTGAGTTGATTCTTGTCACAGCGTATGCATATAAGAGTTACAGGGAGAGTATCAGGAAGCGACGATAGCCGATTTTTGGAACAATACAATACTTCAAGACCTGTAGGAAGTTCAGGCAGTTCCGTGAGTCCGAGATTTCTTAGATCCAACATACCTCCCTTCCAAGCACGAACGCGTTCTCTTGCTTGTTCCATCTCTGCTTACCGACTGTTTGTATCTTTGCGCCCGTCAAATTTCAGGCAGATGATGTTCAAAAAAGTAGGGACTGGCTACATATCCTCCATATCCAGACCCTCCAGAAATAACCAAGTGTGGAGGATGCAAAAGTCTGTAATCCAGGACTATGATGGGATTAATTAAAATAAAATAGAAGCAAAAGGTATAAAATGTCTGCGTACGATTACCACCGCGGGCCCCCCATCCGGCATGCAGCCTTTGTTACACGAGTAAAAAATGCGTGCGATAAAGCCTTGATTCAGTGTGGTTTTTTTTATGCCACAAAACAAACCGTTACGCGTGCGCAAAAAGTGGCTTGTATCACTGAGCAAAAAGAGGCAATTATGAAGCAGTTCCCCGATAATGAGGAGGCTGCGGCTACAATAATTGATGAATACATTTTTGATATTCCTCACATGGCTCTGGGTGGTAAGCGAAAAAGGAGAACAATGCATAGAAAACGTGTTAATAATAGATCTCGGAGAAATCGCAGAGTGCGCAAATAATGGTCATTATAAATATTTTTAAAGAACATATATCTATGTAGATACAATCAATTGTATGTACATATCAAGGATCATTTAGTACTCCAACAATTGGGCATGAATATGCTACGCGAATTATTGCTTCAAATTATATCCAGGACACAATATTACATTTTGTTTTTTTGCGGATTTTTAGGAAAAAGTCCTTACATATCCTCCATATCCACGCCAGCCAACATCTGCCGCTCTACCCGCGACGGATGCCATACCTTCTGAGCCAACTCTTCAAAGACAAGAGCACATCGTTGAACGATACGCTCTTGACTGGCTGCCTCTGCGATCGCATTGACACGGGCTACATAATCGGGAATAGATTCATCGTCTTCCATATCTGGAAAATTATTGTTGGAACAAGTGAATGAAAGACCGGTTGGAAGAGTTTGGGGCAACGTAGTCAGCCGATTGCTCATACAATTGAGCAGTTGAAGATCCGCAGGAAAAGTTTCAGGTAGCCTGGTCAGCTGATTTTCGTAACAATGTAGCGATAGAAGACCCGCAGGAAGAGTATCAGGAAGCGAGACCAGCTGATTGTCGCAACAACTTAATCTTGTAAGACCCGCAGGAAGAGTCTCTGGTAGCCTAGACAGCAGATTGCCATCACATTGTATCTGTGTAAGAGATGCTGGAAGAGTCTCTGGTAGCCTGGTCAGCTGATTGCCATCACAATTTAAAATTGTCAGACCTGCTGGAAGAGTCTCGGGTAGCCTGGTCAGCCGATTGTCGAAACAATATAACGCTTTCAGACCCGCTGGAAGCGTAGCGGGCAGCGTAGTCAATAGATTCTCACCACAAAGTAACCGTTCTAGAGTCGCAGGAAGATGTTCAGGAAGCGACAACAAACGATTATTCGAACATTGTAACTCTCTAAGACTCGTGGGAAGAGTATCGGGTAGCCTCGTCAGCCGATTTTCATAACAATATAACTCTGTAAGAACCGCAGGAAGATGTTCGGGAAGCGACAACAGCCGATTTTCATAACAATTTAACTTTGTAAGACCCACAGGAAGAGTATCGGGTAGCCTAGTCAGCAAATTGTGGAAACAATATAACTGTCTAAGACATACAGGAAGAGTATCGGGTAGTGACGACAGCTGATTATTATCACAACATAAGTCTGAAAGACTTGGTGGAAGAGTATCGGGTAATGACGACAGCCGATTATGGTAACAATATAACTCTCTAAGACCCACTGGAAGATATTCAGGAAGCGACAACAGATGATTTTTGTAACAATGTATCTCCGTAAGACTCGCAGGAAGAGTGTCGGGTAGCCGGGTCAGCAGATTGTTATGACACCATAACTTTGTAAGACCCGCAGGAAGTTCAGGCAGTTCCGTGAGTCCAAGCCACGATAGATCCAGCAGACCTGACGTCCAGTTGCGGACACGTTCTGTTGCTTGTTCCATAGGAGTCATAGTATGCTTGGATGTCTGGAACCGATAGTTGCGGCGCTGTATCCATCAAATTTTCATCAAAAATAGAGTTCTACATATCCTCCATATCCACGCCTGCCAACATCCGTCGTTCCACGCGCGACGGATGCCAGACCTTCTGCGCCAACTCCTCAAAGATACGACCACATCGTGTAACGATGCGTTCTTGACTGGCTGCCTCGGCGAATTCTTTCGCACGGACGACATAGTCGGCGATAGATTCATCGTGCGGACGGTATGGAAGGCGATTGTTCGAACAATAGAGCAATCGGAGACCCGCAGGCATAGTATCGGGTAACGTCGTCAACTCATTGTTTGAACAGTGTAACTCGGTAAGACCTGTAGGAAGAGTATCCGGAAGTTGGGTCAGCCGATTTTTAAAACAACATAAGTGCCGAAGAGTCGCTGGAAGAGTAAGCGGTAGCCGAGACAGCCGATTCTCGGAACAATCGAGATCACGAAGACCCGTAGGAAGAGTATCGGGTAGCGTGGTCAGCCGATTGTTGTAACAATATAGATTTGTAAGAGCCGCAGGAAGCGTATCGGGTAGTGTAGTCAGTTTATTATTGTTACAACTGAGATCGAGCAGACCTGTAGGAAGTGTATCGGGTAACCCGGTCAAACAATTGTCGGAACATCGTATTATTTGTAACGAAGCAGGTAGAGTCTCAGGAAGCGAGACCAGCCGATTTCCGCAACATTGTAGCGATGACAGTTCCGTAGGAAGTTCAGGAAGTTCGGTCAATCCAAGAAACGATATGTCCAGAACACCCGACGTCCAGCGTCGGACGCGTTCGTTTGCTTGCTCCATACACGTCACTCAGCGTCGTTGGACTCTGTCAATTTTTCAGAGTAGGCGTTGTACATAGTCCGCGATCGATTCTTCAGGTTCCGGTGCTGGGAAGTGATTGTCATCACAATATAACTCTAACAAACCCGTGGGCAGAGGAGGCAAAGACATCAATTGATTTTTATAACAATCGAGCCACATCAGACCGCGAGGAAGTGTAGGTAACGATGTCAATTGGTTTCTACCGCAAAATAATTCGGTAAGACTGTCTGGAAGATCGGGTAAGGACGTGAGTTTATTCTTATAACATTTCAGTCGTACGAGAGTTGTAGGAAGTATAGGTAATGACGTCAGTTGATTGTTCTGACAATACAACATTGTCACTCCTTCCGGAAGTTCAGGAAGTTCGGTGAGTCCGAGATCCGATAGGTCGAGAGGACCTGACGTCCAGACACGGATGCGTTCTTTGGCTTTTTCCATCGGAGTCATTGTGTTTCCCATTGTTTGTCTCGAATCCTATAGGGAAATAGTAATTCAAATTTTTGACGAGCGACCTACATATCCTCCATATCCACGCCTAACAACATCCGCCTCTCCACCCGCGACGGATGCCAGACATTCTGAGCGAGTTCTTCAAAGTAAAGACCACATCGTTGAACGATGCGGTCTTTGCTAGCACTTTCGGCAATCGCATTGACGCGGGCTACATACTCCGGAATAGATTCTTCACTATCTCGTATTGGAAGGTAGTTACCAGCAGAATCCAAGCCTACGAGACTCGTAGGCAGATTCTCTGGGAATCGGATGAGATGATTGTCTTTACACTCCAAGTATCGAAGACCACTCGGAAGTGTATCCGGTAGCAGAGTCAGACGATTTGTACAACAATGTAGTAATGTAAGCGCCGCTGGAAGTGTTTCAGGAAGTGACGTCAGACAATTATTATCACAGTCTAACCTCCGAATCGTTGTAGGAAGTAAGTCAGGAAGTGCCGTGAGTCGATTGCTGTAACAATCCAAATGTGTTAGACCGGCGGGAAGAGTATTCGGAAGCCGAGTGAGGCGATTGCGCTGACAAAATAACGTAGCCAGATCCTTTGGAAGAGTTTCCGGTAGCGCGTGAATACAATTCTGCTGACAATCCAACAATGTAAGACTTGTCGGCAGAGTATCAGGAAGTGTAGTCAGACGATTCTCCGAACAATATAAATGTGTCATACGTTCTGGAAGTTCGGGAAGTGTGGTTAGTTTATTATTCGCACAGTCGAAATAACTAAGATTCACGGGAAGCGTCTCTGGAATCTTGATCAATTGATTGTACTCACAAACGAGTATCTTCAGAGTGGATGGAAGGTTATCAGGAAGTTCAGTCAAACAATTGTGTCGACAATACAATGCAGTGAGACTTTTCGGCAGATTGTTCGGAAGTGTTGTCAGCCGATTGCCGTCACAATTTAAAGTATATAACCCTGCAAGTTCCTCAGGAAATTCAGGAAGTTCCGTGAGTTCCAGAGACGACAAATCTAAAGTACCAGATCTCCATTTTCCGATACGCACTCTTGCTTTTTCCATTATAGTATATTAGTGGGTATAAAAAAGGGTGTCAAATTTTCAGGCACGGTTAAAAAATAGAGTTCTACATATCTACGACTGCGACAACTGCGACGACTGCGACAACTGCGATGATTACTGTAACTTCTCACGAGCATTCTTCTGCGTCTGGATAGCCGCCTCAAGCACGGCGTCGAAGCCGCGCGGGTAGGGGCCGGATTGGTTAGACGGATGGATACAGGCAAGAACCTCATGAAATACCTTTTTTGCCTCTTCGTGCGTATCGTGGTGTGACATCCATACATTGTCGATAGAACTGACTACGACGCCATGCTTATCCAGTTGTAGGGTCACCAGAGATGCCGGTACATACACCTTAGTGTAGTTCGTGCGCCACGCATTATGTTCAAAGGTGAGCAGATGACCGATACGAGCAATCTTACGAAACATGATATGACGTTGGAATCGAGTGATTCGAGGATGTCAATTTTTAGACTTACATATCCGCTATAGCCACACCGAGCCGCATCCACCGTTCCACCCGATCCGGATGCCACGCGACCATCATCAACTCGTCCCGTATCGCACGACAGAGACTCGTACTCCGTACTTTCGACCGGCATTGCTCCACAAATGCCAGACGTTCCAAATACTTCCGAGGAGATTCCTTTGGTTTTTTTTTACAGAGAAGCTGGGGATTCCCGTCGCAGACAAGATCCTCAATCTTTATTGAAAGACTGTCTGGTAATGTAAGCAACCGGTTGTACGAGCAGTGTAGGAATCGCAGACGCGCATCGGGCAAAGATGTCAAATAATTCGCCGCACATCCGAGCAATTCCAGACGGCTAGGGAGTGGGTCGGGAAGACGCCGGAAATGATTGTTATTGACGTGTAATTGGAGCAAACCGGATGGTAGCGTTGGCAACGTCGTCAATTGATTGCTCCCGCAATCCAGTACTTGGAGACTCTCAGGCAACGGTGGAAGCTCGGTCAGAGAATTCCTGCCACATTCAAGTTTGCGAAGATTCGGTGGCAAACTCGGTAGGGATGTGAGTTCTGCATTTGTGCAATGCAGAAACACAAGACTTGTGAAAAGTGTAGGTAAGGTCCGCAAAGGATTGAATCCGCAATCCAAATATCGTAGTCCCTCAGGAAGCGTCGGTAAAGACGTCAAGCAATTATGCGCACAAACTAAATCCGTCAGTGTATCGGGAAGAGGAGGCAAGGAAGTGAACAGATTTCCATTACAATGTACGATACGAGTACCGTTGGGAATTTCAGCCAATTCTCGGCGGTTTTGGTACTCTATATACATACGCCCTGATGATTTTGACGCAGGAACTTCAATTTTTAGACCTTACGAAATACTA
>Ga0214921_10001059_pt1 | contig 47925 bp, 43 predicted proteins | sample LL1505_MetaG_FD_177992 | JGI IMG/M metagenome (GOLD analysis project Ga0214921, IMG submission 177992) | Freshwater microbial communities from Lake Lanier, Atlanta, Georgia, United States - LL-1505 | ecosystem: Environmental > Aquatic > Freshwater > Lake | place: USA: Georgia | collected... | reverse complement strand
AGTTTGTCTATGCGCACCCATGGCGCTTGGGTGATATTCTCATCTGGGACAATCTGGCGACCATGCATCGCGCCACGCCCTTTGATGATCGCACCTATCGCCGCGATATGCGTCGCACGACATGCCGCGAGCGCGAGATTATCGACGCGTAAAGCCTCGCCTTAAAACGGCAGAAGCTCTTTCAGGCCCATTTCATCAGCAAGCTTTTGCAGATCAGCCAGCGTATCAGCTGGCAGGATGAGGCCATTGGCGCGATTCTCAATCTCTTGGCGCGCTTCCATCTCGCCGGGATAGAAGATGTCGTCAAACCCTTCTGCGCGCGGTACTTGCTTCATCCGGGCAATCAGTTCTTCAACACGCGCATTGAACTCGACGAGTGGCTGGATCGCTTCAAAATTGATGGCGATCATAAAGTGGCCGGCCCCACTTCGCTTCTTGGCCTGATAGGGGCCAAAAACATCGGTTGAAAAACCACTGCCCGTGAGCACACCCGACAACATGTCCATCATCAGCGCAATGGCATAGCCTTTGTGCTCGGCCATCGGCAGAATAATCCCTTGGATCGCTTCGGCAGGATCCGTTGTTGGTGCACCGTCCGCATTGATCGCCCAGCCGAGCGGAATGGGCAGACCCTTTTGCTTGGCGAGGTAAATCTTGCCGCGCGCCACGCCTGTATTGGCCATATCGAGAACCATCGGCGCATGGCGGCCCGCCGGACAGGCCCAAGAAAACGGATTATTGCCGAGCACTTTTTCGCGCCCGCCCCATGGCGCCATGGCGGGGCTTGCATTGGTCGAGAGAAAGCCGATGCAGCCCGCGCGCGCAGCCATCAATGTGTAATAAAAAGCCGTACCAAAATGATTGGAATGGCGCATGGCGACAGCAGCAATGCCATGTTGTTTGGCGCGCGTAATGGCTTCTTGGGCGCCAAGCGCTGCCACCACCTGCCCCATGGCCTCATGCCCATCGATGACGGCAAGTGCGCCTGCATCGAGTGCTACGCTTGGGCGGGCTTTTGCGTCACAGACGCCCGCTTGCAAACGCGCGACATACCAAGACAAGCGCAAGACGCCATGTGATTGATGCCCGCAGAGATCCGCCTGCACCAAGGAATCTGCGCAAAGATGGGCATCTTCAGATGAGAGCCCCGCTTTTTCATAAGCGGCAGTGGCAAAGCGAAGAAGTTTTACGGGGTCAACTTTGGGCAGCGCGGACATGCACATCCTCTAAAAACAAAACAGCCGCATCTTGCCGATCTGCCCTTACAAAACAAGCGCGCTCAAACAAACTCCTTTGCCAGAGCCATCACGGCAATATACCGCGCCGTCTTGGCAAAGGTGACAACCAGAAAGAACCGCCAAAAAGGCTCTTTCATCACGCCCGCCACCAATGTCAGAGGATCACCAATAATCGGCGCCCATGACAGCAACAGGGATGGCCAGCCCCAGCGCGCATAAGTCTCCCGCATCTTCTGCAACTTGTCTTCCGAGACCGGAAACCAGCGACGCTGGCCAAGCCGATCGACCTGCAAGCCAAGCCACCAATTGACGCATGACCCCAATATATTGCCCAGCGAGGCCACAGCCAAAAGCGCAGCAAGCCCATAAGCCCCGCTCAAGACCATAGCCGCCAATAGTGCTTCTGATTGCGCAGGCACCAGAGTGGCCGCCAGAAAGGCAGCCAAAAAAAGCCCGAACAGGCCGAGACCCTCGATCATCAATTCCAATTTCACTGACAGATTTTCATGACACCGACCTTACGCCGCCCGAGCGCCCATGACTGCAGGATGCGCCTTCACAAAATGCTGATCGTTCAGACGGATAGCGACAAAAGACGATTATCCAAAAGTGTGAATGCCGCCCCAAAACCCTGCTGCATTGCATCAGGGAACAAGTCTCTGCCCGAGCTTGCCAAAGGCCCCGCGCGCGCCTTTAATTACCATAATAATAACACACTGGGGGGCTCAAGCATGTCTTGGGGAATTTTTTCACGTCGTGCTGTCTTCGGTCTCGCTTGTCTCGCCAGCGCGCAAGCCCACGCACAAGATGCAGGGCAATTTTTCGCTGACAAGACGATCAACTTCCTCGTCGCTTCAGGCCCTGGTGGCGGCTACGATATGTATGCGCGCCTTCTGACGCGTCACTTCGGCCGCAATATTCCAGGCAACCCTTCTTTCGCTGTTCAATATCTGCCCGGTGGCGGCGGCATTGTGGCTGCGAATAATCTCTACGGCCTATCCAAAAAAGACGGCACAGTGATGGGGCTGCTCGCCTCCAGCACATTTCTGCTCGCAGCTGTTGGTGATCAACACACCAAATTTGAAAATCTCAAATTCACTTTCATCGGCAATATGAATGAAGAAGCCGACACATGTTCGGTCTGGCACACGACCGGCATCAAATCTGTCGCTGATTTGAAATCTCGCGAAGTGATTATTGGCACAGCCGGTGTGGGGTCCAATTCGCACACATTTCCGGTCGGCATGAATGCGGTGATTGGCACGCGGTTCAAACCAATCCCTGGCTATTCAGGTGGCGCACAAATTCGCACCACAGCCATGGAGCGCGGTGAATTGCATGGCTCCTGCGGGATCTTTGTTTCCACCTTGGGCGCACAATTTGGCCAGCCGCTCGCCGAGGGCAAGCTGAATGTAGTTCTGCAAATGGGCCTGACGCGTCATCCCAAATATAAGGATGTGCCCAACGCACTGGAACTCGCCAGTGATGATGTCGGGCGCCAATCTCTCGAATTGCTCTTTGCACAGCTCGCCCTTGGTCGTCCCATTCTGGCCCCGCCCGATGTGCCGCAAGACCGCGCAGCTCTCTTGAGCAAAGCTTTTCAAGAGACCATGCGCGACCCGCAATTTTTGGCAGAAGCCGAAAAGACCAATGTTGAAACCAGATGGTTCGATGGCGCGCGTATGCGCGACGTTATGACGAAAATGGAATCGGCACCCGCACCCATCAAAGCGCGGGTGAAAGCCATTCTCGATCAGCAAAGCTAAAGGAAAGAAGAAAATGCAATTTGGACTCTATGGCACCAATGGCCATGTGACCGTCGGCTCGCCAGAAATTGCCCAAGCTGTCCTTGAAGCGCGCGGACCTTTGCCTGCAGGACGTCAAGACAAGCAATATGAGTTTGGTCTCGACATGATGCTGGCGGCTGAAAAAGCCGGTTTTGACATTATTCTCTTTGCAGAACGCCATCTCGGTCCCGACCTCACAACATGGGTTGTGGCTGGAGCCATTGGATCGCGGCTTGAGCGCATGCGCTCGATGGTTGCTGTCCATCCCGGCCTCTGGCATCCGGCTGTGATCGCCAAATTGTCGATGACACTTGATCGCGTCTGCAAAGGCGGCATGGCGATCAATCTGGTGACAGGCGCGAGCGAATCCGAGTTCCAGATGTTTGGCGGAACCGCCTTGATGGACAATGCCGAAAAACGCTACACGCGCGCGACAGAGTTTATCAATTTCATCAAGGGCGCATGGACGCATGACAAATTTTCCATGCCGGGAGAATTTTTCCCCACCGAGAATTTCGAATTGCGCCTGCGCCCTCGCAACGCAGCCCCACCTGAAATGTTCACCGCCGCCAATTCGGAGGGCGGGCGCAAAATGGTCGCCGAGACGGGAGACTGGTGGTTCCTGCCTTATGATCGCAACATCACAACGACAGATGAGTTGTTACGCGAGCTTGAAAAATCAATGGCCGATATGCGACAGCGAATGAGAGCCGTTGGCCGCCATATCCGGTTCGGATTCAATCCCTTCGTGGGCTTTGGCGATTCGGTGCAGAGCGCGCTGGACACCAGCATCGCGCGCATCATTGCGCATGAGCAGAATCCGGATACGTCAAAAATTCAACGCAGCATGTTGCCCGCAACATTAGGGGGCTGCATGGGACGCCCTGAAGACATTCGCCGACAGATTGGTCGCTTCCGCGATATGGGAATTGAGCTCTTGCTCTTCAAAATGACGGCCGGGACAGATGATGTTCGCCGTATTGGAGACGAAATTATTGCTCCGTTCAGGATAGGGGCGACATGAAGGCACGAGCTCTTCTCTTTCTCTGTCTGTTTTTTACAGGCTCTGCACAAGCGGCAGATGAAGGGCTTTTCACTTTCTACTCCGGCAAGAATCTACGCCTTACAGTTGGCTCATCTGCAGGAGGCGGCACTGATATTGTCGCACGCTTGCTGGCCCGTCACTTGGGCCGGTATATGCCCGGAAAACCCGGGATTATTGTTGTCAATCAGCCAGGTGGTGGCGGATTAGTCGGCGCTAATCGTATTGCAAATAGTGCAGCGCGCGACGGGACTGAAATTGCGACCATGGAGCGCGCTATCCCGCAGCTGGCTTTCATGGGTGATCCCAATGTCCATTTTGATCCGCTCTCGCTCACATGGCTTGGATCTTTATCCTCCTATCGCAATGATGCCTTTATGCTCTTGGTCAATGCGGATCATCCAGCCCAATCTGTTGATGATTTACGCATTGGAAAAGCGACTGCACGGCTTGGGGCAAGCCAGCAAGGGTCAACCAATCTCACTTTTGCATTGATCGCGCGCGATGTATTGGGGCTCAACATCATCCCCATTTCCGGCTATGCCGGCACAGCAAAAATTTCACTCGCCATGACGGCCCGTGAAGTTGATGGGCAGCTCATGGGGATTGTTTCCATTCAAGCGAGCCAGCGACACCTCTGGGAAAGCAAAGCTGTTCGCCCACTTGTGCAATTTGCAAGACACACACGACACCCAGTTCTGCCAGATGTACCAACAGGCTATGAATTGGTTCGTGACGAGCCAAGCCGCGCTCTGCTTGAATTTTCTGAATTGCCTTTTTTCATGGCGCAATCATTTGTTGCCCCATCTCATATTCCTGCCGATCGCGCAGCTGCACTTCGGCAAGCATTTCTCCAGATGACCCAAGATGAGGATTATCGATCTGAAGCAAGAAAGCTCGAAATTGATGACAGTCCGGCTGGTCATGAAAAAATCGAGGCACTGCTCCGGAAGGCAAAGGCCACACCAAAACCGGTGATCGAAGCCTTTCAACGCTTGATCGCAAGGTGAGGCGATTCATCCGGTGGACCGCCTCCTGAACAGGCTCCCCCTGATGTATGGATGAAGAGCCTTGGAAAGCCATCGGAATGCTTGAGAAAAGGCGTAAGGCGGCAGAAATTGTCACCAAACTTCGATAGGTGGAATGTCTCACAGCCAAGAGTCGAGCCAGGAGCAAATTCACTTGGTTATCAGAAAATGGTCCTCATATAGGACCACCTCAACTGGCTTGACCCCATACAGCCTTTATGGAACAGACACTTCTTAGATTCAATGTCTTGAAGGTCTTATGAAAGTACTTCTGATTGGGAATACCCGCATCGGAGATTTCATCCTCAGCAGCGGCTTGATCGCGTATCTTCTGGATACCTACCCAGATTTGCGCCTGACAATCGCATGCGGATATTCCTGTGAGCCGCTCACACGACACGTTCCACGCGTAGAACGCGTCATCCCCATGCACAAGAAGCCATTGAATAAACATTGGCTCGACCTCTGGCATGAAGTGCGCGATACGCATTGGGACTTGATCATTGATCTTCGCAACAGCTTCGTCTCGCGCTTCGCACGGAAAAAGAAAGTTTATCGGCTCATTCGCCCCACGGGTAAATTGCATAAGGTCGAAGAGGCTGCGCTCGTTATGGGACTTGATCCCGTACCGGATCCAAAAATCTGGATCGGTGATGAGCATCGTGCTTATGCACGCGCTCTCATTCCGGATAACGAGACTGTCATCGGGATCGGGCCCGGCGCCAGCCATCTGTTCAAGCGCTGGCCGGCAGAAAATTTTGCGGAACTGTGTGAGCGTCTGATTGCGACAGACGGTCCCTACCCAGGGGCTAAGATCGCTTTGATAGGCTCACCCAACGAGCGCTCTCAAGCGCAGGTGATCTTTGATCGCCTTTCAGGAAATAGTGTGATTGATCTTATGAGGGATACAGATCTGTTGCAAGCAGCAGCTGCGATCGAGCGTCTGACCCTCTACCTTGGGAATGATCATGGCCTGATGCACATGTCTGCCGCCATGAAAACGCGCACGATTGGCCTCTTCGGGCCGACGCCGCCAGCACTCTATCGGCCCTGGGGCGAAAAGTGTTCCTTTGTTTGCTCTGACCGCCCGCAGGCGGAACTCGCCGCAATCGAAAAACGGGGCGGGCGGGATAAAGAATGCCTGATGAACGAATTGAGCGTCGAGTCCGTTCTGGTGGCTGCTCTATAATAACCTAACCGCTGGTGTCGTGAGAGCACCCCGCTTGGGTTCGTTCTGTCAATTTTATATGGGCCTCGCTCAGCCGACGGGTGGCTTTCTTCCATTTCGAAAAGGCGCGACCTTCATAGCGCTCGCATGACGCTGCCAGCCGAATGGCTTTTTTGAAGGCTCGGGGCTGATCGAAGGTTTCAGCGGCCTTCTGCATGGCAATCTGTTTGGCTTGGCGCACCATCCGCAAATGAATGTATGCGTGAGCGGCTGTATCGGCCGCTGACTTGATATGCGGTTCGGCCTCAGGCCACCGAGAAGATCCATCAGATCATCGTGGAGGCGATGATCTGATGGGCCAAATGAGGTCGGCAAGGAAAGGCCAAGCTTCACCGAGTTACGCGATGATTTGACCTTACCATCTAGCGTACGCGGGCCGCGGTTCTTGGCACCATTGGCTCGAGCAGCATCAGCCTTTTTGGGACTGGTCATTTGCAACATCCCCGCTCGTCACGGTTTTGAAAGTCCCCTCGATCGCGCCGCGTTTGGATTTGTGGTCGCGATGCCGCTCGATTTCTTTGATAATGGAATCGCGACGAAGCTCATTTGAAAGCAACAACTGTTCGATCGCCGTGAGGGCTTCTAGATTGCTTCCGACGACCTGTGCCTCAATATGTGAATGAGTTCGTTCTGTATGCTTCAAGACTTCATAGACGCGGTCGATTGTGTCTTGGTCCCCTGCGCCCCATCCATTGACAAGATCATCGATCCGCTCAGGATAACGGATCAGTTGGCTGGAGTGATGCAAAAGAACTTTTACCGCGCCTATCTCCCGGAGCTCGATCAATTGCGCCTTCCAGCGGCGGAGACGGAGAATCTCGTAAGAGCGCTCGACAATGTCACGGCACCAGAGATTTTCGAGGGCGCCTTGTGGATTGATTTCTGCGACGATTGCCGTTTCGAGTTGACCGAATATTTCGCCGTCATCACCAATCAAGAGTTGAGGTTTTCCCAAAACAGAGTCAATTTTCTGCCTCAGAGAGGATTGGTTTTCAGATTTGGAGGGTTTTGCAGCTAACGATTTTCCCATTGGACGAGACCTCAAAACAGACCTCTTCCCGAAAGCACTATTGCCTTCGGTTCATGAGGGCCGCGCTGTCTCGCACCGGGGAGCTCGCAACTTGGAAAGATCGCTATCTACTCAAAGATGAGTCACACCGAGGACTACGACTTTCAAACATAAAATATAAGAAAAAATTTTGCCGTCAAGATCCCAAGATGCTCTGATCAATCTAGCACCTTTGTCGAGCGACACCTTTTGTTGGGAATGAAGCTTTTTAAGACTGCACTCAAAGGTTGGCGCTACAAGTATGCGCATCAGCAAAACCTATATTCAGAAACCGGTTCCTCCTGATCAGCGATAATGATGTCAGGAATTACGCTAAACAGTAGATCCGGATTCTCGGCGGCCAGTTTATGAATCTACGACCAATATTCGTTGTGCTTGGGGACGGGGCGATGCTCTGTCGTCCCCTGGCGATTGGCACTTTCAACCAGCGCTTCAGATAATTTGGTATTTAGAGACATTTTTCACGCCCCTAAACCGGGGAGCAGGCCAAGAGAAAGCTAAAAACGTCCAAAACGGAACCTGCAAAAGCAATTCGGGTCTAAGTTTTAATAACAATCCCGGGGTTGTTGCCCGGGCTACCAATGAACTCGATGCCGGCCGACTCGAGCGCTAACTTCACATCGAGAAGTGTGGATGACCGGCTCGGCGGAACTCCATTCGCTTCCTCAAAACGAGAAATTGTTTTTGAGGCAACCCCAGCCTTTTCAGCAAGAACCAAGGTCGACCAGCCTAAGGCGGCACGTGCAGCTCTAATTTGAGCTCCGGTTAGCATTGACAATCCTATAAATGTCCATAAAATGGACTATAGAGTCTTTTGAGTGGACTTTGGAGGATGCCATGAGCAACCCAATAACCTTAGAACGCACCCGCTTTGTCGAACTCCGCCGCCGGCTGCTTGAGCTGCATCCGGATTTGGATGACGAGACCCTAGCCGACACGTTGGAAGGCGCAACTGATTTCAAAGAGGCGCTGGCTACTTTGATCCGTTCTGCACTGGAAGATGAGTGTCTGGCCAAGGCGTTGAAGGAGCGCCTGGATCAGATGAAGGGGCGATTGAGCCGATTGGAGGCCAGAGCGTCCAGTAAGAGACAGGTTGCCGTTGAGAATATGGAGCTGGCTGATCTGAGGAAGTTGCAGGAGCCAGATTTTACCGCCTCTGTGCGCTTAGGGCCGCCCTCTGTGACCATTGTCAGCGAGGATGAACTGCCGATTGATTATCTCCTGCCCCAGCCACCAAAGCCCGATAAACGCGCCATTTTGGAAGCCCTGACCGGAGGTGCCTTTGTTCCAGGCGCTGTTCTTGCTGAACCCAAAATCTCTTTGTCAGTTCGGAGCCAATAAGATGAGCTTCACAGATACCCAATTGCGCTTGCTGCGCGCACCGGTCCGTCCGCAATTTGTGAAAGAGCGTCAGGTAGAGGACAAAGTCCTTCATTACCTCGAAGGCTGGCATGTCATTTCAGAAGCCAATCGCATCTTTGGATTTGATGGCTGGGATCGTGAGACGATCCAAAGCCAATGTGTCTGGCAGAAGCAGATCGACTACCGCTATGCCGCTGCCTACCTGACGCGCGTCCGGATCACCGTTCGGGCAGGAGACCGCATCATCCAACGCGAAGGTCTCGGTTCTGGGGAGGCCGTTGCGCCAACAGCGGGACAAGCCCACGAGCGCGCCAGCAAGGCCGCCGAAACCGATGCAACCAAGCGCGCATTATCAACCTTTGGTAACTCGTTTGGCCTGTCGCTATATCGCGACAAAACCGAGCCCCCTCAGAACAAGCCCGCTAGAAAAGGCGCATGTAAGAAATCTCTGGCCGATAACACGCATGCCCATGACGATACTACCGTCAGCAACAATATGGGTGATGTTGTCGCAACGCAGGACCAAGACAACACTAAACTTCCGGGGGCCGAGCCCATGATCGAAGTCTCGCTTCCTGCCTGGCTTCCAGCCGGATCACACGCAGCACCAATCCCGGAACGGCAGAAATTCGGTCTGATCCAGAAGATCGAAAAGTCGGCCTTAGCTCTGGGCGAGCCGAAGCGCATCCGCAATCGAGAGCATCTACGCTTCGTAGCTACTCAGCCCTGTCTTGTTTGCGCGCGAACGCCCTCACAAGCGCATCACTTGCGTTTCGCACAACCGCGCGCTTTGGGACGCAAGGTGTCAGATGAATTCACTGTTCCTCTCTGCGCCACCCACCACCACGAACTACACATGCGCGGAAATGAGAAAGAATGGTGGGGCGAAAAGCGCATCGAGCCACTTTCCGTTGCCGAAGAGCTATGGAAAGATTCCCTGAAAGAGTCCGGACCCGCTGATTAAGAGAACTATTATCTCATCTCCACAAATGATGACAGAGCATGGCTGAGGATGACTAAGACATTGAAATTAAAGTGGTTTTTTAAAATGATAGCTGATATGATGGTAGCCGGAACAAGCCTCATCGGTGGCCAGAGACTTACGCTAAACTTACGCAAAATTCGATAGCGACCGACCTTTCAACGGAGTGGCCATCGCCAAACGCTACCCGATCAACCAAAAGAATCTCACCCAATTCGCGTGCCTCTATGGGCGCAAAGACACGCTTTATTTTCTGAATGGCGAGCGTGGCTTTGGGCAAGACAGATGCTGTACCCGTGGCTGTTACCAAACTCCGGGCGCAAGAAATTCGGGGCCTCATCGCCTCCGGCCGCTGCCCACATTACGAAGAACAACAGCGCTTGCGTCTTGAGGCGGCACCAAGACCACCTACAGTCGGGCAAGCGATTGATATCCACTTGGAACGTCTACTGCGTGATCTGAAACACCCCGATCATCGGATCAGGCAGCTCAAGCAAGATCTGAAGTCTCTCTTTGGGAGGCCTGATCAAAGATGTTACGCGACGCGAATGGGTCGAACTGTTGGAAAAAGTCGCCAAGCGTGCGCCCTATGCAACCAATCGACTGCAGGCGGCTGTATCAGCTATGTACAGCGACTTGTGCGACCGGATCAAGCCACCTGTTCATACGATGGCCAGCAGAGAACTTCGCAGATGAGCATAAAACCGCTCAACCATCTTCGAATGAATACAGAAAAACCGCATCATCGATCTCATTAGCGATACGCATCTATTGAGAAGCGCTGCGGTTCTTGAGCGATGCATTTTGTACATCGGCAACGACAATGGCCAGATGCATATGTCTGCCGCCATGGGTACAAAACGATTGGTCTTTTTGGACCAACTCCGCAAAAGCTGTATAGGCCATGAGGCGAAAAATGCTCCGTTGTGCACTCACACAGACAGCAAGCAGAGCTTGAACAAATTGAAAAACATATCGGCCGCGATACTGAATGCCTAATGGAAGATTTAAGCGTTGAATCCGTTCTTGAAATAATCAATCGATGCAGACCCAGAGATGAGCTCTGACGAGCTCATTCTGGACCTTGACGCTGTGAAGCCACTCTATTCTGGGATCGGGGCGTCGATGTGCTTAAGCATAGGATGCCACGCCCTATCGAGAACCTGATAATCGCAAGCTGAACAACGAAAAGCTTCATGACAAATGATTGGCCTATGAAACCAGTCAAAGCTGCCGTCAAGCAAGTTTCCAAGCTTTGAGTAATGAGGCATTGAGGTCGGACCGAAGAGCCTTGATCTGTCAATTGCGCTCATACATGCATACACATCTCCAAGGCCATCAACATTGATCTTTCTCTGTCCAGCGGGGCAGTAAACTGCCTGGCCCTTCTTGGGGGATATTAGCTTTTTAGCATCAAAATCAACGGTATCAGAAAATATCGCAGGAGTTCTTTGGATGACTTCGCTGTTATGCTTCTCAGCAAAAGATTTTGCTGCTTCTTGAACTTGCCGCACCTCCTCACTCGGAACATACAGACCGCTGACCGGATGAAAATCATCATATCGAACTTTGATACCACAGTCTGCAACCAACCGATTCAAGAAGGGTATTTCAGAAAGGTTAGAAGAATTCAAAACCATCTCGATACCCAACGTGTCGAAACCTGCTTTAACAAGAGCACGTATCCGACGGCTGAAATCTTCCTGTCCAACCTGCGTGGGATGGTATGAAACCATCAGTTCAGAAAACTTGGAAGGAGCTACGAGATTTACAAACTTTTCCAAGTCGAGATCAAAGCCGAGATTCGTTGTCATGATCAAATGAGTCTGATCATCGATCAGTGACAACATTTCCGGAAGATGCTTGTAAAGGGTCGGTTCGCCACCTGTAAGGTAGAGAAATTTTGGCTTTAAGCGATTAAATGCGTCCGCCCACTTCACAGCAGGAACGCGAGTAATCGGTGCATTGCGATAAAATTCGGGATTGGCCTCTTGCCAGCAATAATGACACTTATAATTACATTTCCACGTTACAAACCACTGAACGAATAACGGAATATGTTGCGCGGTTTCGGTAGAAGCTTTAAGGGCAGGCTCATTATCGCTTGTCTTCTCATCACCAAAATAATCAAAGTAATTTTCGCGGATATGAAGATCCATGACCATGACCGGTGCAGATATTTCGATTGAATGACACAAATCTGCCCCAGCAAAAAAAGAAACAGAAATTTGTTTATTTTGAAGGTCAAAGCTCGAATGCTCTGACCCAGCGCGGATTGAAATGTTTTTTCCGCTGGGACCTTGCAGAATAAGATCTACCCATCCGCTAACAATTGGCTCTTTAAAACGAATACGCGTTTCGACTTCGCCTGACGAGCCAGATAGGTTGTATGATACCTCGAAATCCTTTTTATGAGGTTCAGAAAGCCGCAACCGTGCCGTCAACTGACGTGGATCATTTTGCGACGAAAAATGTCCTCTGAAAAAAAGCTTTCGGTCACCTGGTTCCAACGTAAGAATATTTAGACCGGCGCGAAGCTCCAGATCCTCTCTTAACCCAACTCGTACCCTACGGTCTTTCAATTCCTCAGTAACCTCGAGAAACACTTCACGTCCGAGATGATCAGGAATTTGAGACTCAGGGGTCAACCAGATGAAATAACCGCGATCATCCTGTTCAATGACACCCAGATTGGCAAATTTATCAACCACCTGATTTCTCCATCTCCGACTTGCGCGCACTTAGCAGAAGCATTCCGCCGTGACCTTTTGAATCATAGCGCTCATTCATAAGCGCCCAAAAAGTCCACCCAACACCGACATCAAAAGCTCTACGCTCCCGCTCACTCATGCCAAGAAGATAATAAACAAGATCGGCAGGGAGGTTAGCCCCATATAAATAATGGGCTCTCAACCAATGAAATGATGACATACACACGTTACCAATGAGCCGGCAGTCTAAAATTTCGAACAGATTAGCAAAGCGCTCAATGGATTTGGATTGCGATTCGATTCCGATATGCCCGTCGATGAGAACCATCCTAGCATAATCCTCCGGATCCATTTTATTGACATCAAACTCGTCTGTTTCAATTGCATTAAGAACAAGTCCGCCCGGCTTGAGCACTCGCCATTGCTCGGCAATAAAAGCATCCTTCAGTTCAACTGGCACATGCCCCATGACATCGAGAGACGTAACAATGTCGAACGTAGCATCGGGAAAAGGTAAACGCCCCCCCTCCTGCTTTCTAACATCATGGTAGCCATTCTCCCTAGCCTGGGAGACGTTAAAATCAGAAAAATCTACGCCTGCAATGAACAGATCGGACCTGTTCAAGTACCCTAGCGTTCCCTTTCCGCAACCAATATCAAGGATCTTTGCATTCAGCGCTGCATGTTTTTCGACCCAGACTTCTCGCTTCAAACCAACATTAAATTTTTTAAGAGGATCAAGAGATTTCAATGATGAAGACGCATCAAGAGCCCGATCAGAATAAAATGCTTCCGCATCCCCCTGGATACTTTCCATTATCCATTTCGACCAATCATCTCGACTGCGAATATCCGTCAACTTAGAGACAGCGTTATTGATAGCCTCTCGTATCTCTAGGGAAGCTTTCTTGAATGGATGTTCCCTATGAAAAAACGCATATGAAAACATCAGACCCAAATACCTACAATCATTGGCAATCTGTAGTGGCTCGTTAACATGCAGATTAACCACCTGAACTGCTACGTCTAAATTTAATTCAATGAATAAACTCGACCACCCCTTATAAACCCGAAAATTGTTACGTTGACATTCGCCATTCACGTAGAAAATTTCAGCCGTTAGCACTTTGTTATTTAAAGAGACTGGGAATCCTATACGAATCTCAATAATTGAGACAAGGTTTTCACAGCCCTCGAGACTCGCCTGCTGAGGCAACCAGCAGAAATCAACATAGCCGTCATTCTCCCATATTGGTTCTTGGAGAAGACCTGCTTTTTTCAGCATTACATCTGCCATCACGGTACCATCACAATCTGAGAAATCTCCCTTCGACTATACACAATCCGAAGGCAGCGCGCATCGATCCAGCTGGAAACGTTACTCCATGTTGCTCTGTTGGAAATGTGACTTTGGGAAACATATCCTCAGAGTTGCTTTCAAAGGTCTGGCTGACAATTACCAGGCCCTTCGTGCAGGCATCCTATCCACTGATCTTGTTTGTCGCTGCGGTATTACATTATCGCTCGGCAAACGTATAAGTAATGAAAAGATTGCTTTGTCTGAACTTAACGGCAAAGGAAAGAAGAGGAAGGCTAGCAGTTCAAAACCTTAATGCCCGTCGAACTTTACCAAAGTGCGCACCGGCACGCCAAACTTTTCGATCTTTGCGGCGCCACCAAGCTCCGGCAGGTCAATCACAAAGCAAGCAGCGACAACTTCCGCGCCCATTTTCTGCAACAGTTTCACCGCGCCTTCCGCCGTGCCGCCTGTGGCGATGAGATCATCGACCAGAATGACGCGCTCGCCCTTCACGACCGCGTCTGTGTGCATTTCCATTTCATCGACGCCATATTCCAGCGAATAAGCAATCGACACGGTGGTGTGAGGCAGCTTGCCCTTTTTGCGGATCGGCACAAAGCCCGCTGATAATTGATGCGCCACAGCGCCACCCAAAATAAAGCCGCGCGCCTCCATGCCCGCGACCTTATCCATCTTTGTACCAGCCCATGGCTGCACCAATTCATCAACCGCACGACGAAACGCGCGCGGATTGCCCAGCAGCGTCGTGATGTCGCGAAACATAATGCCGGGCTTGGGATAATCCGGAATGGTGCGAATGGCGCTGCGCAATTCTTGTTCAATCGTCATTTCTTATCGTCCTTCAACGCGCATTCACGCGCGCCAGTATGGCATCAAGCTTTTGGAGCAATTCGGGATCGCGCGCATTCGGCGCGGTCATGATCGCATTATCAAGCGCGCGATCTGAGCCCACGGGGCAGACCTCATGCTCTTTCGGAAAATCCGTGATTAAGCGCGCCAGCAGCTTGCCGGCTTTGGCCGCATTTTCATGCACGACTTTAATGACCGCCGCGACATCCACTTCATCATGGTCTGGATGCCAGCAATCAAAATCCGTCACCATGGCGACAGTGGCGTAAGAGATTTCAGCCTCACGCGCGAGCTTGGCTTCCGGCATGGCTGTCATGCCGATGACGCTGCAGCCCATCGCCTTATAGGCGAGCGATTCTGCGAGCGAGGAAAACTGCGGGCCTTCCATGCACACATAAGTGCCGCCGCGCACAACGCTGATGCCTTCATCACTCGCGGCTTGCGCAATCCGATCCTGCAGTTTCGGCGCAACGGGATGGGCCATCGACACATGCGCGACGCAGCCATTGCCAAAGAAAGACGAGGCGCGGCCATGCGTGCGGTCGATGAATTGATCGACCAGCACGAATGTGCCTGGTGCCAGCTCCTCGCGAAATGAACCGCAGGCCGAGACAGAAACTATGTCCGTCACGCCGACACGCTTCAGCGCATCAATATTAGCGCGGTAATTGATGCCTGACGGCGAGAGACGATGGCCACGCCCGTGGCGCGGCAGGAAGACGGCGTCCGTTCCACCAATGCGACCAAAGCGCAAAGCGTCTGAGGGCTCACCCCATAGCGTTTTGACGCGCTCTTCGCGCAGATCCTGCAAGCCTGGGAGATCGTAGATCCCCGAGCCGCCGATAACGCCTAATCTTGCTTTGGAGGCGATTGGGACTACCATTTCTCAAGTCTCCCCATTTTGATTCTAGTTCCGTTTGAGCCCAAGATAAAGATCCTCAAGAACTCTTGTAACTTTGGGCCAAGTGTATTTCGAACAGACGTGATCTTTAAGGTGATTCGATTTTGGATTTTTGATCGCAAAAAGAATTCCCTCGGCGATATTCTCTACACTTTGGGGGTCAACATAAACCGCATTCTGATCAAAATACTCGGAAGTCGAACCCTCTTGTGTAATTACAAGTCGCGCACCAGCTGCAGCCGCCTCTAAGGCTGCTAATCCCGGCGTTTCAAGCGTAGATGGAAGACAGAAAACATTTGCCGCTGATATTGCCGATCGCAACAGCGCATTATCGTGTTTTAGATATCCAATATGGACGGTATTTTCTGCTCCCTCACTGATGCATCTTTCTGCATAGGCTTGGTCCCGTATCGCGCCAATTAAAACAACCCTCATACCCAAGCATTTCGCAGCGCGAATGAGGTTTAATTGGTTTTTCCGCGGCTCGATATTGCCTATATTGAGGATGAAATCATAATCTATGTTGAAAGCGCTCCTAAAAGATGCCGGGCCAATTTCTTCCGAAAATATTGGGTCGAATCCGTTTCTGATTACATGAATACGGCCTGGATCAACGCCGATAACTGAAACCAAAGACATTTTTTCCGATTCGCCGTTTACGAGAATTCCATCTGCAAGCGACAACTGATAAGAAATTTCAGAGAGCGGATACTCATGCTTGTTTCGCTCTGTGAGCCACAGGCTGCTGGTTACCACTAGCGGAATTCTTCTCTGCTTGACATAAGCGCAAAAATGACTGGAGCCACCGATGCACGAAAAAAAATGTACGAGATCAACTTCGTCAAGCTGAGCAAGCCACGGATCGTTCCTTACGATCCGAATCCGGTTATTGTTGATGTATTTCTCATAATTCAAAAGCTGAATTTCACCGCCGCCCGGTGTCTCGAAAGCCCAGGGATAGGTGGCGTATAGAACGTTCATTGTCTCGATAAACCTTCTATCAAGTTCGCAATCTTTGATCCGTTCAGTTCGGTTTTCCAAAACTCACGGCGATCTGATCTCTTTTTCGAATCTTCATCCAAAGTTTTTTTGTCATTCAAAAAATTTAAGATTTGCACCGCTCCTTCAAATGCGTTTTCGCTTATCGTCCGGCCAGAAAGTCCCAAAACTTCAAGAATGGCAGATTGCGAGCGGAAGAACATAGGAAGATCAAACAAAATTGAGTCAAGCGCGGGCACACAAAATCCTTCGTGCTCACTCATGTGTAGACAAGCTGACGACTCCAAGTAAACACGCGTTAAATCCTCAGCACTCAAATGATGAAAGAATTGGATTTTGCTGCCCGTGCGCTCTTGGACCTCTCTCGCTCTCAACCTCAGAACGTCTACACAAACACCCTCAGGGGGGCCTCCGACAAGCGTCAAACTGCAACCTGGCCGCTCCAAAGATATTTGTTCGAAAACATCTAGAAGTTGATCGACTCTCTTATGCTTTACAAATCGCCCGACATATAAAAAGCGCATATCAAAACTTTGATTTCTCTCAGGCACTCTGGGCATATTTGTGCGTACTAGAGGAGGTAAATTATTTATATCTCTGTCAAATTTAACTCCATGTTCCTCAAAACTCTGCTTGATTGTCGCGGCCGTGAACTTTGAATTGGCAACAACCTCATCAAATAATGGGAACAGAGGAATCTGCTCTTCGCCTTTTTTGCAATTGGTTCGAGTAATTTGTTCGTCATCGCCCAAAAGGTTTGAGGGCGTGATATTATGGTAGTATAAAACTTTCTTATTCTCGAGCGATGCTATCTTTTCGAGATCCGGATCGTAAATTGAGTGATTTAAAAAAATAACGTCTTTTGGCTGCAATTGATCATAAAAATGACTTCGATGGCCAACCTTGGACGACAATCCTTCATCGAAGTTTTCGGCCCAAAGGTGCACCTTCCACCCGATTTGACCCATTAATTCGGCGAGCTGAAGCGAGAAATGGCCCACAGCATCGTAATTTCGGATGTCTCTGGAATGGATATGTAAGGTATTCGAGCTCTTAACTGAATTAGCCATCACGCTACTTCTTTAAGGCTGGTACTTACTGATCTCTTTCGATCTGAGGCAAACTTCTAAAAAACTCCAAAAACTCTTCCCGAATTTCTCGTCTGACTGCGCATTTTCGACCTCAATTTTCCAAGCGTTTCGATAGCTCATTTGCCGAACAATCTGATTAGCTTTTTCTTCAAGCGACCCATACAACCTAAAAGTACCAGGCATCGAGCTAGAGGAATTGTGAGCCGACGTGAACAAGTCCTTCCCGAAATGAAGCGCGGTTTCAACATGGTTTTCGAAAGACACTCCGATATCTATGAGCGCATCGCATTGCGATATTAGAACTTTCCGCTCGCTATCAGTCGCGCCAGTCCTAAGCTGCACACATTCTTTGATATCCTTAAAACGCGTCTCTAAAAGATGCAGAATATATTGCTCATACACGCGCCAAGCCGATGAACTTGCGGCAAACAATGTTGCATTTGGTGCTTTACGTTTCACACACTCAAAGACCTCAAGAGTTGCGACCATATCATTGTACGGATTTAGCGTTCCTGGGTACACGAGCATTGGAAAAGCGCCTTCGGTGGCTTCACCGGGCATAACTGAAGACCAGAACTGCTGAAGATTCGTGAATTCCTCGGCAATGATGATGTTTTGTGAAACTCCTGATTTCCGCATTTCTGTCTTCAAAGATCGTGACGCACAGCCGAGGACTTGGAACTTCGAAAAATGGCGGTAGTCTTCTAGGGCCATTTGCGTACTTCTATGGAACTCCGCATCAAACGCTTGAGCGCTTGCAGAATACGGAACACCGAAATTGAAAAGCGCTTTATTACAATCAAGCTCTGCTACCCACGAAATATTCGGTTCATGACCGCTGTACAAGACAAGTACGAGATCATTTTCACTTACTTTATCAAGGAGCTCCTTGGTGCTCAAAATTGCTCCACGCAATTCCGGATCAAATTGGTGAGCATATAGCTGGCTATTTATTCCGACTGCTTTCAATTGCCGATTTATCAATACGGCAGCTGGCTGGTGAGAAATATAGTCCAATCGAGGTAAGGACGAAGCTACGATGTGGACTTTTGTATCTCTTGGCCACCCGAAATCAGGCGGAAGATACATTTTCTGGGGTGCGATGTATGAAGAACATTTTTCAATTCTTTTCTCAAACAGCTTTTGATCAGAATATACGACCATAGATTGCTGAGAAACAATTGCATTATTGATAGGGTGGCGCAGAACAATCTGCAACAAAATGGTATCGTTACCGGAAAAGGGTACACCAATCCATTTTTCGTTCACAACTTGTGTTGAAGTAATTTCAAGCTGGTCACGTTCCATTAGAAGCGTCACCTTCAACTCATCACCCGGTGTAAAACCGACCGTCCACCAACCAAGATGGCCTTCGGGATGCACGGGATTGGTCAATAAATATGCGTCAAAGGTTAAGGTGACATTTTCAATCTGCTGCAATTCAGGAATCTTCAGACTAAACGACGTCTCACGTACGGCTCTATCAAAATACAAAGCGTCGTTCATAAATGCTACGTGCAGGCAACTAGCAGAAGCCGGCAACTCCAGCGGAACAGCCTTATGCCGAAGAGTTCCGTCAATTCGCATCGCTTTGCTCCGTAGAATTTTTCTCAGCTTTCCATTTCGACTTTGCTGTACGAATAAAATCTTTCGTCATATCAAGATATTTCGTCCCAAATCGCCTTGAGGATTCAATTTGGGAGCCCTCATGAAACTCATTAAAGCTTGTTATGAAGACAAAAGCCGGCGTGATTTCCTGTTCCAAAGCAAAGTCCATCGAAACTTGATAAGTTTCACCATCTTTTCTGTCTATTCGTCTGATACCACGTACCCTATTCGGATCGCTCAAGTGTGAATCGTCATAGCCTGGCGTGATGGTCACGCAGCGCGCGCCGGAGCTCTGGCCAGATGAATCAAACTCTTTTTGCCAGATTCTATGCCAATCACCTGATGGTCCGAGTTCGAGAGGGGAAAACTGTGAAACGGAGTCGAACAAATCGAAAGTTCTTTGTCTTTCATCATATGCACTCAATGGACGCATAAAGACGCCTATCCTGAACATTCCCGAAAGACACTTTCGCAACGCGTCGATAATCGCGATGTTTCCATCAAAAACGCCAGTCCAGAAAACGCCCACAGCTGGCTTATCATCAAAATGGTGGTATTTCCCCTCCTTGAGAAGAGATGTTTGGACCATCGTTATTGACTGCTGAATTAAATCTACTCTGTCAGTGTAGAAGCAGAAATTGACAAAAAACTCGACGTTCCGATTTTCTTGAATTGAGAGCTGTTGCATTTTTTGGGCCGATGAAAGCTGGAAAAGATTAATACCAGAATCGTCGACGTGAATATTGAAAACAACCACATCAATATCGCAGCTCTCAATATCGCGCAGATGCGCAGAAATAGCCTCGCTATCTAATGATGAATAATATCCAAGCAATGGCGTGTCGTTGACCCACCCGGTCGCTGGATTGTCACACCAATGAGCATTACCAAGACCTTCTTTATACCAATTGAAATAATGGATCGCGAAGATTGGTCCCACCTTCGGAGGACTGCCATTATTCGCATTCCGCCAGCTGACATAAGTTTCTTCGATGATAGACAATAACTGCGACGCAGTTTCATCCCAAGAATAGCGGGCAGCAATATCTTTTCCATTCCGACCCAAGCGCGCAGCTTCGTCAGGGTTTCCCATCAAATCACGAATGGCTTCCGATATGGCAGACGGCTGAGCCGGAACTAGTCGGGCACAGTTTTCGTCAACGACCTCGGTAAAACCACCCTCATTAACGGCGATTAAAGGCTTTCCGGCGGCCAATGCTTCCAAGGCAACGATACCGAATGGCTCACGAACGGGGGCAAACACGACACATAAACATCGAGACAATAAGATTTGCACCTGATGGTTATCAAGACCACTTAAGAAAAAGACCCTATCACCAACGCCCATCCGCCTGGATAACTGCTCAAGCCGTTCACGCTCGGGTCCAGAGCCTATGATATAAAGCTGCACGCCCTCTACTTCTGCGATCGCTTCAATAATTATTCGGATCCGTTTATGCGGCCATAACTGCCCAATCGTAACAATCAAGTTTGAATCTGTGGGGAGAGCGAGGGTGTCCTCAACAGTTACGCCTGGGTACACAACGTCGGGCGGTACGATAGAATAGACCTTCGCTAAATAGTTGGCAGTGTATTTACTATTCGCTACGATTCGATCAGGCCGACCGGTTAAATCATGGTCTGAGATCGCTGACAGTAAGGCCTTGAATGTTCTTCCCTCTACAGAATCATAAGACTCCTTCGGATAAAAATGGATCTTTTGCTGCTCCGCCTCGACCGCTGACTCACTAATATTGCTGAAGCGGAGATCATAAAGCATTCGCGAAGGTTCATGCGGATACCAGACTATTGGGTGGAGATTTAGTAAATGGGTAGGCCATAGGTGTGAATGATACACATCGTGCTGACCGATTTCAGATTGCCAGATTTTCGGCAAAAGTATTGCATTCAATAAAGTTGCGTGCTCACCCTCGAACTGCGGAGACAAGTGCAACGTCTTGATATACTGGAGGCCTGATCTGCTCAACAACTCCTGATCAAAGGCGGATGCATATACCGTGATGTCGTGATCGAACTGCCAACGCACCAAGCACTCAATCAAAAACCTTTCTGCGCCGCCATATTTTCTCAATTCGGGTATAACAACCCCAATACTTAGGCGTACGGGGTTTGCAGACAGTTTTTTCTCTATATTTTTTGTCATTTTGCCAGCTCACTGGTCATATCACACCATTCTCTAAATTTTATTTTTAGCACGCGATTCAATGTTGAGGAGGATCGAGATCATTCTTGACGTACGCTTGTCCCAAGTATGTTCGCCGACTATTTCTGCCGCCTGTTCTTTTGTGAGGCGACCTGCAGAAAATTGTTGCCTAATTGCAGAAGCGAATTGCATGGTATTCGACCCGATGATGGCTTCTTTAACTTCGGCGCGAACCCATAGCGATGTAGCTACTATTCTGAGTCCACCTGCGAAATCGTCCACCCCTCGAACCGCGGCCAAATCGGCGCGCGCGCATCATATTGCTTCGGCCACAGAATGGGAGAGACCACATAGGGCACGCCATTATCGATCGCCCAAGAGGCAAAAAATTCTATCGACGAGAATACAGAAAAAATATGCGATATATCTGTCCCGAGATAGGAGTTTCCATAATGGTGGATATGTCACGAGTGTGACCTTCATTCCTCAATCCTCAACAGCAACGAGGTGCCGGAATTTGCCGCGATGGCCGACACGAATAAGCTCTTCACTTGAGACAAGACGGATAGGAAGCTCAACGCCCAAAATTCTTTTTATTTCTTTTTCTGCATGCGCCGGATCGAAGCCTTCGAATGGCACAACACTGATCAATGCCTTTCCCGATTGGCGCGATTTCGTGATTTGAAATTCTTGAACACGACCCACGCGATGATCAAGAACATCCATGAGCGTATGCGTCATGAATGAGCGCTCGCCAATGGTGATGAGATCATGTGTACGGCCGACAATTTCATCGAAGTGAAGAGCCCCTTCAATCCTGCTCATACGAACGAGATCACCTGATCGATAGCGCACAAGAGGCATGGCATCATTATGGAGGGTCGTGATTGTTGCTTCAATTTCCACACTTGACGGCAGCTCATCAAACAAGACAAGATGATCCATGGCTCGCAGAGACTGCGTATCTTCGCGGGTCTGATAAGCAACAACACCCGCCTCCGCCAAACCATATCGATTGACGATTTTGCACGCAAAAGCCTTGCTAATTGTCTGACGCTGGTAATCGTAAAGAACTTCGCCTGATGGTTCAAAGAACGAAAAAACTTTCTGATTTTCGCCAAACCGCTCCAAAGATCTGAGCGCGATCGTATAGAGAGTTGACGGGTGACCATGGACAAGACAAGCGCGCGCCGCACGAATTTCATCCAGATACCTGTCAAGCGAAGAAGCCGAAAAATCTTTGGTGAAGCAATTGTCTCGGTTGGTGGCAAGCTCTTGACCCAGCCGACGCCAGGTAAATCGATCTATCCTGTCATTCTCTTCGAATTCGCAGGCAAAATGCAGCTGCTTGTTGTTGAACCATGACTCATAGAGAGAGCGACAATACCATGTCGTTGCACTCGACCAATCGGCAGCGTCCTGATCATAATAGAAAAAGGCCGAATGACCCGTTGAACCGCCCGTCTTCATTTTTTTGAGAGACGCGGGATTCATCTTCTCATTCAGCAATTGAGTCCCGGCCTCAGTGACATCGGCCTTGGTCATCACCGGCAGATCGGCCACGTAAGCGGGATCACGCTCAATCTTGTCGATCAATGCGGTGGAAATGCGCTTTCGATGAAACGGTACATGAGCCACTGCTTGGCGCAAAGAACGCACCAGAGTCTCGTTCTGCTGACGCTTTTGATGCGCAATCGGCTGGCGATAAAAACGTTCGATCTCGACGACTTTCGCTGCCACGTCGCGATGTTCAAGACGCTCCGCCAACCGAAAAAACAGAGGGCGCATGAGACTCACAAAAACGGGTGGCAAGGCGTGAAGCGACATGGCTAATTGCGCTTCTTCTGCAGAAGGTGGTCAGAAACCATGGAAAGCATTTTATGGCTACGCTCAGTCCATGTGTTTTCAGCAACAATCACGCGAGATTCTTCACGTGTGTATTTCTCTACCTTGGCCTTGCTCTCGACCGCATCAATGAATTCTTCGGCACTCTGGGCAATCGCAACAGGTAAAGACGATTCTTTCAAAAATTCGAGCGGCGTCGCCACCACCGGCAATCCAGCTGCGACATATTCAAAATATTTCATCGGAAACATTGATCTTGTGTATTCATTGATCAATGTCGGCAGCGCAGCGACGTCAAATCCTGCGAGGTAACTCGGCAATTGCGCATATGGCTTATATCCGAGCAGCGCGACATTCGGCATCTGCCTCATCTTTGCCAAAGCTTCACTGCTCTGCCCCTCTCGCTCGTCCCCGATCAAGACCCAATGAATGTGCGGTCGCAGTCGAACGGCCTCAAGCACCAAATTGAAATCAACCTTGAAATCCGATAGGACACCCACATAGCCCACAACAGGACTAGGGACGCGGGGGAAATCCTGCGGCAAGGCAGATGTTCGCGCCGAGGCAAAATGGTCAAAATCGACAACATTGGAAAGGAAATGCACAGGCTTGCCCATCGCCTGAAATCTGGCTTCAAGAGCGCGACTGGTGACGAAGATCATATCGACGCGTTTGACCAGACTATCTTCTTCTTGGTTGAAGACAATTCCATCGACACCCGGCACGGCACTGATGTCATCCACACAATGATAGATGAAACCAGAATTGACCTGCCCAAATACATCTGGAAGATATGGGTGATATGTCCACAATAAGGGCTTCACAATTTCAAGAACGCGCTGAGCCTTCGAAATTTGATATTTCAATATCGCATTATTCATCGCGCGAATGAACGAACTACGACGCAAGAAAGGTATGGCCAGCGGAGACAAGACGAAAAGATTTTCATCAACGGCTCTGGGTCCACCAACCGCCTTGAAAAGCCGCTTGATGATACGTCCGAAATCGAGACGCGAATTCAGCTTAGGCACACGGATTCCAACAGATTCGACATAGAGGACACGCATGCCCCGGCGCGCAAAATCAACAGCAAGATGCTGCTTATTTGTCCAATAACGTGCATCCCAATCTGCTGTCGAAAAGAGAATGCAGCTATCGAAGTTGAGCGAATGTGGTTCTGAAATCTCAGTCACAAAAAACGGACCCGTCGAGGTTATAACGGCGTCCTTTATATTCAACGCAAATTTCAAGAGCGCTTTTGCGCAACGACGGCGCCTGAAGGCAAAAACCATTCACGGTAGCCGCTATTGTGACATTGGATTTGTCATGAATGAAATCCAGTGCGTCATCCTCGTTGCAAAAGAGAACCTTGCCGTATGACCTGATATGGCTGATCAACTCCATATGTGCTGATCGCCGCTGCGCTTCATCTGACCAGCCATATGTATAACGCGTCGAGAATGGATGATCGAGATAGGCAAAAAAGGTCCGCGACGTCAGCGCGGCATCAAAAGCGCGCTTGTAAATCGCGATCGGATCACCAAGTTTCAAGAGACAATCACCATGCAGCATGCATTGCTGGCTGAATGAAACAAAATCTGCAGTAGAGACCAGACATGAACCTGCACGCGCCATGAGGTGGTCTGGATCATTGCGAATAATCCCGCCGACAACGCCCTCATAGCCTGCATCATGAAGTGCGCGACGTGCAAAGGTTGGCGTCTGATGAAAAGGCGAGACGGCATATCTGGGTTGATGATTCAAAACAGCTTGAATCACATGAGCCGATTCTTTGGCCTCCCATAATGCGGATTCATAATCCCCGCCCCAATCGCCTGCATGTGTGAAAGAATGCGAAAGGAGCGAACCTCCATTGTGCAAAATATCTAAGGGAAGTTGCCGGTTGCTCTCGATTTCGACCTGCTTACCAAGCAGCGCCAGCGACATCGGGACTTCATTTTCCCAATAAGATTCCGCGAGTGAACGCGCAGATTCAATATCCTCGTCACAATCGAGGCGCATTGTGACGGCGCTATCATATCCAAAGGGAATTTCCGAAATGACCGGAACACATGGCAGCGCATCAGACCGATAGTCACTGAGATAAATCTCGATTAACCGCCAATCATGAGAATCGATCGGGCCGACTTCGCGATTGAACCAGAGGATGGACGACGAGACATGTTCAAAAAGCGCGGACCAATCAGAAAGAGCACAACCGTTAGCATAGACACTGGCAAGCCGCGCCACGTCAGGCACTTTGAGAAATTGAGCCATTGACCAACAGGACTGATCCAACGTCACCGCGCCAAAGCCGAGGTTGTTCCACTCGTCCAGGAAATCGAACCGTTTGAACGGACGGCGCGCAAGTGGCGGGCTCGCTCCTGGCAGATATTGACCCCATATAATCTCCGCTTTGCTCCGTGATGCACCGTGCAAAGGAGCAGGCTCACAATCGGCAAGGTGAGATGCGTGTGGCGGATCAGGAACGGCCGCACAACCAAGACCCGATTTCAGAATGTCGGGAATCGCGCCAAACAGGACGATCTTTGCGCGACACTTTGCAAACAATGAAAGAATAGGGAAAGACCATTCCTCAAGCGGTGCAATGATAAACCAAATACTTTCACCGCCCGTCTCCGCCCTCAACTCGTCAATCATACCGATGCTCAGAATTGAACGCGGCACAGAACGCGCGAGAGCAGCATGAACAAGGCCCCGCGCCTCTTGAGCGCCAGAAGAGGCAAGCAGTTTGATGGATGTGCAGGCAACCATGAAGCTGTTAGCTCTTTCGTGTCACAATCAAGCCAATCGATGTCACCACAAACTGTTCAAGTTCGAGCCGGATGTGCGGAGACATTGAATAAGGCGGTACATCAACATGGTGATCGACAGAATGCCTCCCCACAGAGAGGTTGATCGGCGCCAAGGAGAAGCCATCCTTCTCCAGGGCAGCCTGAAGCTGCTTGATATCTTGCTTGCGGTAGACAGAACAATCCCGATGCTCCACGGTCTCATCATCTGACGAGAGGTTGAATTCGGTTGTGTGTACCGCAACGCCTCCAACCTTGAGGCATTTTGCTGAATTGCGAATGAAGTCTAAACCATGCTGCAGCGAACCGAGGTGCTCCAACGCACAAGCCGACCAGACAAAATCAAAACGACCAAACAGCTCTGGAGGAACCGCATTCATATCTACTGACTGAAAGGAGACGCGCTCCGTAAATACCTGTCTATCAACAATACGGCGAGATGCCGAGTAAAGCTCTCCGAGAGATGCCGCGTGCTGCATTGTATCAATCCAGCCCCGCCCCTCCGCATCAGAGGGAGCGAGGTCAGTCGCCAACACATTCACGCCAGCTTTGGCGAAAATACCAGGGAGCGGCTCTCTGCCACACCCGAAACCCACGCCCATCTTACCAGGCAAAAGCATTCCAGCGCGATGAAGCGCCTGCATAATGTATACGAATTCCCATTGCTTGCGTGAAAATCGCGCCGGACTTGAAATCTTCCTACACCACTCTCTGTATAAAGGACCCGTCATTTGCTCTGCTGTACACAGCTGTGAAACGGGCTCCGACAAAGACGGATCAGGATAGTCGCCAAAATCCAGAATTCGCTTGTCACATGGCCATTCACGTTTCGATTCAGCCACCTGACGGAGAGACCAATAAAACTCGTACAACGACCAAGCAAACGGGACGCGTGATACGATTCTCCTTGCCGCAGCAATGATGGCTCGGTCTTTCACGAAATCAATTTTCAATTACGTTCCTCACGTATAATCTTACCAGCCTCAAGATAGAAACTGCGATTGCAGATTCGCTCAGCAAGGGATTGGTCATGCGTGGCAATGACCAATATTGCAGCGCTGGAAACCATCTCCTGTAATCTCCGCTCTGCTTTTTGCATGAAGGCTTGATCACCAACAGACAGCCATTCATCCATGAGGATGATATCTGCTACATTGTGTGTCGACATAGCAAACGCAAGCCGAAGCATCATGCCGCTTGAGTAGGTCCTTACTGGAAGGCCAAGATATTCTCCGAGTTCAGAAAAATCTGCGATTGCTTCGACCTGGTCAGCAACTTCCTTGCTCGACGAACCATTTAAAACGCCACGAATAAAGATATTTTCGTATCCGCTCGCATCTGGATCCAAACCCATTGAGACATCAAGAAGCGATGTTATGTTTCCATTGACCAGTAGCTGACCAGCGGAAGGCGCATACACCCCTGCAAGAGCTCGCAAAAGTGTGGTCTTGCCTGAGCCATTATGCCCAAGAAGAGCAACGCGATCTCCTGGCCTCAACTCAAAGGTAACGTTTGAAATCCCAACAACAGATTGTCGCTGTTTCGGCGTATTACGGATAAATCCGCCAACCGAACGCCGCAGCATCAGGTTCTTAAGAGAGCGTTCAGAATTCTCATAAATAGGAAACTCAATCGAGAAATCTTCGGCTCTGATTGAAACAACCGTCATATTAAACCCAATAGGCTATGCGGTGACTATACCGCTGAACCATCCAAGCAGCAGCCCACATGCCGACGATCAATACACCAATTGAAACGCCCCACGAGACAATAGGCATATCATTCCCAAGGAGTGGATCTCTGAGGCATTCAATGATGTGATGAATGGGGTTGAAATCTGCGATCCAGCGGTGCTCTGCCAATAATTCAGAGTTCCAGACGATTGGTGTTGTAAAAAAGAGCACCTGAATAACATTGGCTGTGATGGGAATTACATCTCTAAATCTGGCACAAAGAAAACCAAGAATTGCTGCAATCCATACGATGTGTAAGCCCAAGAATATAATTGCAAGGGGCACCGATATTAACGAAGGGACAAAATTTATATCCGATAAGAACAGAACAATAAATAGAACGGGCAGCGCATGTAAGAAAATAAGAAAGTTTCGAAAAACTGATCGGCAGACGTAAATCATCATCGGAAGTTGAATTTGCTTTATGAGATGAGCTGATCCGATAAAAATAGAGCAAGCCTCCAACAAGGAGGTTGATATAAATTGCCAAGTAACAAGACCAACAGCAAGATAAGGCAGATACTCTCGCAAAGGTTGCTTAAGAACCTGACCATAAACCAGACCTAAAATACCGATTAAAAAAGCAACATTGATTGTAAACCACCATGGACCTATCAATGATCTCCTATATCGTTGTCGAATATCAAAGACGGCAAGTTTATACCATGTGAACACGGCAAATATGCCAACGATGAATTGATTTTTTTTCTTCACGTTTATGCAGCCCCTGCGGCTGTCGACAAAAAACTTTCGATGTTTGATTTAAAAGTTTCTGATGCGAATTCTTGCTTCACTCGTTTTAACCCTTGCTCACCTAAAGCACGAGAAAATTCTGGATTATTGAGCAGCTTATCGATTGCCGCAGTTAGCTCGTCTACCGACCCCGGCGCCACAGTGACGGCCTCCATGCCATCTCGAGCTACATCACAAACCGCTGTAGGCAAACGCGTATTAACTATTGGACGCGAACAAGCCATTGCTTCAAGCTGAACAATGCCAAAAGTTTCTGCTGCAGAAACTGAGGGTAAAACAAATACATCAGCGGAATGAAGATACGCAATGAGATCTTCCTGAGACACGGAACCAAGCAAAAATACACGATCGCTTAAACTGAGGCTTTCAATTTGATTTTGCAATCGTTTGTGCTCAGGGCCCTCGCCGATGATCAAAACACAAGCATCAAGACTTCTCACTGCAGAGAGCAGCACATCAAATCCCTTATAGGAGACAAGACGCCCGCAGGAAACAACAAGACGCTCCCCATAACGAGCGCGAATTTTTGCTATTTTTCTTTCCCTATCTGGATTTTTTAAGTAGAGAGCCGTGTCGATAAAGAAGGGTATGATAGAAACCTTATTTTTAAAGGCTGCAAGCATAGGTGAAGAGTCAATTACGCCCTGGTGGGAAACGAGTATTCGCTCCGCTCGCTTTAACGTCTTCAAGATAAATGGTCGAATGATTGGCAAAAGCCATTTTTGACGAACGATTTCCGAATGCCAAAATACAAATAATTTAGTTTTTAACCCAAAGCCTAAGCCAAAAACTAAATCTCCAAATGGAAATGGTGAATGCAGGATTGCTATATCTGCACCACGCAACTTCTCAACTAGTGCAAACGGATACATGGGAGCAATTGGTAAAGACAAAAACTCCCCAAAGGAGCGGATGCGCGAAACCCCATCCATCAAATTTCCAGAATTTGAAGAACATACCAAAACTTCATGCTCAACTTTTACACCCCCAATTTTGCGAATTGCATCGATGATATAAGGGATACCGCCATATACGTCTGGATAAAAAACTTTATATATCTGCAGTATCTTCAATTTAATGTCGGCCATGAATGCAATAATCTCTAAAGAGATTATTCTCCACGAAGGTAGAATGAATGACCTGGCAATAATTCATCCAGCAAACTCATTCATTTCTTGCCCAAGCAAGCGCTCAACTATTCGCCTTGACGCATGACCATCACCATATGGATTTTGCGAACCAGCCAAAACCGTCCTTAAATGCTCATTTAGCATTTGATGGATTGCTGTCTCAATGCCCTCGGCAGATTTACCCGCCAGTCGCGCAAAACCGGCATCGACTCCCTCACGTCTTTCGGTCTGCTCCCTCATGATCACAACAGGAACACCAAAAGTTGGCGCCTCTTCTTGTATCCCTCCGGAATCAGTGACGATAAGTGATGCTTTTGAGATGAGTTTAAGATTAGAAATATAATCTAAAGGTTCAATGAGACTAATATTTGAAATTCCACTCAATGCTTTGAGTACAGGCTCTCGAATGTTTGGATTCGGATGAACTGGAAAAATCCATTGGCAATCTTGATATTTGTTTGCTAGCCGCCTCAACAAATCACAAATACCATCAAAAACGACGCCAAAATTTTCCCTCCGATGGCAAGTCACTAAAATAATTCGCTTTGACTGATTGCGAATAAACGAATCAACTAATTTAGACCCCAAATTGTCCTGATCTAACTTGGGCCCAATCAAATTGATTGCATCTACAATTGTATTTCCAGTGACATAAATGGAGCTAGGATTTACACCTTCACGCTCTAGCGATACACGGGCAGCATGCGTAGGAGCAAAATGCAAATTACTCAATCTAGCTATCAACTGACGATTCACTTCTTCTGGAAATGGATTATTTACATCACCCGTACGAAGACCAGCTTCAACATGAGCAACCTTGACCCGAGAGTAAAACGCGGCGAGGGAAGCGGCAAATGCAGACGTGGTATCACCTTGCACAAGGACCCAATCAGGGGCAGCTTTTGCAATAGAAGTTTCAAGCCTGCTAATTAAGTTAACTGTCAATTGATTAAGCGACTGATTACCGATCATCACATTAAGCGAAATGTCTGGCGTGATTGAAAAGACTTTTAATGCTTGAGCCAGCAACTCTTGGTGCTGCCCAGTTGAACATACAATTGTGTCAATGGAAAAATCTCGGAGTGCAGCAATAACCGGAGCCAATTTAATGGCTTCAGGACGCGTCCCAACAACTGTCATTACTTTCATCGTCGTCAAATCAGTTTCTGGAAAGCTCACTAGCAAACGACAAAAAGCTTAGACAAATCACTACAGCACTCCACCACCACATCTGCCAAAAACCATGACTTATAAGCGAAACAATTATAATTGCTGTGACAAGGCCAGCGCGCGCAGGACGCCGACGCTCGTCTGCATGCGCCCAAAAAACAAGTGCGCAACAAGAAACAAACCCAAGCACAACGCCCGGCCAGCCCATTTCGGCAGCGATCTGGATAACATTGTTATGGGGATGCAACCATTCGAGCCAAGACTTCATGAGATCAGGGGCGTCGGCGTAAAAATTCGTCATCGGAACATAAGCTACAGATTCAACACCCCATCCCAACGGCAAGCCAGCATTTGCGAACTTCGAGTAAGCGGCCCAAATCTGCAAGCGTTCAGCAGCATGCCCCCTTTCTGCTAGAGTCGGCCAGATCTGAGCAAGATCGCCAAGGGCATTAGGGGTAAGTAAGAAGATAACCCATGCTGCACAGACGCCAGCAATAAAACAGGCGATGCTGAAAATAAGAGGTACGAACTGCGAGACTAAAAGAACGAGGTAACCAGCCAAAAGAGAAAGCTTTGCAGTCTCACTCTCGCCACTGATTACAGCAATAAAAAGCAAAACTAAACACACATATCTCACAGGTTGCTTAAGAGACAAGCCGTCATGAAACATTGCAAATGACAAGACGCCGAGACTGACGAGTACCATATTGTATCGATACGGTTCTGGCCGGCTGTGAATGAGTTGCAGCAACCATCCGCCCGTTTTCAGATCAATCGTGACCGTCAACGCAGCGAACGATAAGGCAAGAGCCAGAAGAAGATCTGCGCGGTCATCGCGCTTCAATGGCCAAAGGATCAAACAAATGCTGCTGACAAAAATAAGCCATCCGCTTGCAACGGATTGCCAGCTCCGCACGAATACCGGAGCCCAAAAGCAAGTTATGCTTGCCCATGTCAGGAAGCAAATGCCCAAGACAAGGGGACGCAGCGGGATATTGCCGAGCGCCTCACGCCAGAGTTTATTTCGAAAGATGTGAACGATGACGAAAACAGCAGCAAGAACAAGAATGACTGGAGCCGCACGACGGACAAACGGCAGGATGGCCGGCAGAAAAGCGCCAAGCATAAAAAGAATTGGCTGAGAAAGCCGCGAAACTGCCTTTGTAGCCGCGTCCGTCATCCAGTTACTTCGGCCATAGGCTGCGGGGCTATCGACGCAGAGAGGGCTCCGCTAAGAAGTTTTTGTATCGCCGCTTTGTCATTCGATAAAAGTACGCCGTTGAGACTTTCAATGTCGATTTTCACTTCGCGTCCACGAACAGAATTGATCGCGGGTACGCCGGTAGGATCGAGCACTTCCTCAGCGCCAAACAACTTCTCAGTCAGTCGCTCGCCAGGCCTTAAACCGGTTTCAACAATTTGTATGTCTTTACCAGGAACCAAACCCGCCCACTCAATCATCTCAATTGCAAGATCGCGGATCAAAATCGGTTCACCCATATCCAACAAATACAAACCGGATTGGTCGCTGAGTGACCCGGTTGCCAAGACAAGCTCTGCCGCCTCTTCACGGCTCATGAAATAGCGTGTGACGCGAGCATCCGTCAGGGTGATCGGACCACCTGCTTGAATTTGTGCAAGAAAAACCTCAACAACGGATCCACTGGATCCTAAAACATTCCCAAACCGAACAGAATAACGCCGGAGCTTTGAAACGCTTGGGCGTTGTGCCACCAAAATCTCGCCCGCGCGCTTTGTAAAACCGAGCATGCCGACTGGGTCGGCGGCTTTGTCAGTCGAGATATTCACGAAGGTCGGAACCTCCGCCTGATCAGCTGCATCAAGCGCATTAAGCGTACCAAACACGTTCGTCCGGATCGCCTCTTGCCAATTTTGTTCAACGAGATCGACGTGCTTCAAAGCAGCAGCATGGACGATCACATCAGGCCTGACATCTCCAACAACTTTCATGAGACGATCACGATCACGCACATCGCATATGACGAGATCAAGCTGAGAGCGGGGGCTCTCATGCCGTAACTGTACGGCACGCTTTTGGAGACCAAGTTCAGCAATATCTAAAAGGGTTATTTTTGACGCTCCGTGAGCAGCGGCACGCAGGGCAATGTCACCACCAATCGACCCGCCGCCGCCCGTTATAAGGACGGATCTGTCGGCCACAAAATCATTGATGATGTGGTGGTCAAGGTGGCGGCGAGAGCGGAATAGAAAATCTTCAAAGCGAACTTCTGCACGCCCACCCAAGCCAACTGTTTCGATCTTGAGCAATGTCAAGCCAAGACGACGCGCGGTTCGCTTCAAATGCTGCGCTTCGGAAGCTTGCGCCAAGAAGCTCGGTCCTAAAAGCAAAGAATTTATATTTTGTCCGCCTGCAGCCAAAACATTGAACGCCTGCTCAAGATCAGCGACGGTTCCCAACACCATTCGCCCACGAATTTGCTTGGACAATACATCACCCGAACGAAGAAGGCAGGCGATGATATTTGAATTCAGAATCCCCTGATCCGCGGCACGCAAAGCGTTTTCAGCGTCTGAGGCAGATCCAACAAATATAGTCGCGTCATTTGGCGTGCGCGCGACACTCTTTCTCCGCAGGAAGTGATGATAGCGAAAGGCAATTCGACCCGCTGCCTGAGAGCCGAGAACAACAATGCTTCCCAAGCAAATGATGCGCAGCTCTGCCACAATGACCGGCGCAGGCTGAAAGATATGATACACGTACCGTATGACCAATAAGGCGACCATCAATGTGATGGCGCTTTTGATCAGAGCAACAAAATCCGTGAGTGAGGCCAGACGCCATCTCGTCGAGAAGACACCCAGAAAAGACGAGATTAGAACCGAAAGCGCGCCGGCGAACACAGCAACCGGTATGATTGAACTGGCATCAGCTGCGAATTGGTGCAACGGCAAAATAATGGCTGCAGCAAACCAATAAGAAAATGAAGCACAAAATGCATCATGCAGCCCAACAACAATACGCCGCGGGAGGCGACTGATCTTTTGCACGGCTTTACTCACAAGGCGTCTTGCAAAGCGGCAGAGCGCCTATTTGGTCGCGACAGCGTAAAGACAAGAAGCGCAACAGCTGCGACGCTCGCCACAAAAACAAAGGGCAGACCAAGATCGCCAAATCGTATCGCCACAAAGCACAGTCCACTCAGTGCGATGTTACAAAGGGCAACTCGACCAATGATCGACCAATTGCTTTGCCCTGAATCTAAAGCACGTTGGTAATAATGCTCACGATGCGCAAGCCAAATGCGCTCGCCGCGAAGGAGGCGCCGCAGGAGCGTTATCCCTGCATCACAGAGAAAATACAATGGCAAAGTGAGTGCAAGGATTTTGCCGTGTTGGCTGCCAACGTGAAGCAAGAGGGCCGCTGATATAAATCCAACAACCAAAGATCCCGAGTCGCCCAAGAAAATTTTGGCTTTCGGCCGATTGAATACAAAGAAACCGAGGAGAGCGCCTGCGAGACTTGCTGCAACAAAGCCGGGCATCACACCCATTGTTCCAAAGGCTGCAAGAATAGCTATCGTGCAGAACATCGGCACGAATTCGGCCACCAGCATTCCGTCGATACCATCCATAAAATTGGTTATGTTGATGAGCACAAGAACAAACATGGCGGTAATCAATGCGTCTAGCCACGCCATCGAGAACAGACCTAAAGAAATATCTTGAGAGAAGGCATATGCAACGCATATAGCGGCGTAAACCGGAAGACGAAACCACACCGGTAGACTACGGCGATCATCTAACCAGCCAATGAACCCAAGCGTGGAGGCCGCCAGTAAAAGAGGTCCAAGTTTACTGGCTGTGCTTATGTCCCACATCATAATACCAAACGCGGACACCAGCATTGTCCCAAGCACAAACAAACCGCCTGATTGAGGCGTCGGAACCTTGTGGCTCGACCGCGCATTGGGTAATGCGAGCGCAATTCGTGCAGCATAGGGCAAAGCGAGCGTGATGCTTCCGACGCAAATAATAATAGCCGCCAGAAACACAAGGATCAGCTGTGAACTCAAACTGTATTCCAAAATTTTTCCATGCTCCACACTTTGGGTGAAAAGAGCTTCACCCATTGCGGTTGCATCTCACAACAGAAAAGCTCGCGCTAAGCGGCCTTCTCCAGGAAATGCGAGAGCACAAGCACGGAATGTTGCTTTCCGAGCATGCTCAAAAGAATTCGGCAGCGGCGCTCATCGTGGCTTTCCGCAAATACCGCTTCGAAATCTGTGAAGGGGCCAGCCGTTACGCGGACGGCTTCCCCAACGTTAAAGCGCTCCGCTGCGAATACGACTACGCCTGATTGATCTTCGCGTGCGCGCACCAATTCGATGACTGCGTCTGGGACAACCGACGACGCGAGATCGCGCGCGGCCAGCGTGCTGACGCCAGGTGTGCGCTTCACCGCACCCATTCCGTCGAGCCCTGCATCGGAGCGTACAAAGAGATAATTCGGAAAAAGCGGTCGCTTTACGAGCAGCCGACGACGCGCATGGGAAATCCAGCGCTCATAGCGCGGACAATAGACCTCGAAGCCAGCCTTTTTGAGATTGCTCTCAGCGAAGGCTTCCTTATGCACTTCTGTCCGAATGCAAATCCAGCTACCCACCAAAACCCGCTCCAATTTTCAAAAAGAAGTTTGCATAGAAGCTGCTGAAATAAAAGAAAAAAACTTCCGCGCTTCCTTCAATTATGTCGCATACTATGAGCATGCAATATATCGCATTTCTGTCTGGCGCCAGTGCATCGCACTCCTGTCGGAACCTAGCAACACAATGCAAAATTTGATCGACCAAAATTACCAGAAAAATAGTTTCATTTTCTCATGAGGTTAGCTTATGCGAACGCTGCGAACGCATTCCAAATATCGCCTTTTGATCGACAATCGAGCCTTGAATTTGCCCGTTCCAGTTTTGGCTGTATCTCCTATGTTTTGAAAATTCTCCTACTTTATTTCGGTCCCTATCAATGAACGGGCACCCCCAAATTGCTCCTAATCCTACTGACAGAGGGGCTACTTGACAGAAGATATGTTCAGATCGATAATTAAGCAATGTCAGGCCTACCGGACATTTCCAGTCTTTCTTTCACCCATGGTCAGGTTCTCCAAACCATTGAGGCGATGCATATTGCCGAATGGTTGGACCGCCCGGCTCTGGATTCTATTCTGAAGAAGTTACGGCGTGACTCGGTGCCTTTCACGGCTGAAGAGCTGGATAAGCCACAATGGGATCAGCTCCGATATGGCTATGTGCACCTCGCAGAGTGCGTCGTGGCGATCAAGATGATGGCCGAGGGAATCGCGCATCGGCATATCGTCGGACTTCTCACAGGGGACCGCATAAAACTCAGAGAAGCTTATAAAATAGCATTTTCTGAAGCTTCGTCAGGATTAGGCCAACCAACCTGCATCAAACATTCGGATGGGCGTGAGATCTACATTGGCGGTGTCTATCTCGACTTTATAGCAACCATCAACAAACTCGGCGTGCTGATGAGCCCCGGCCCACGCTTGCTTGATCCTTGGCAGGCCCTCAACCGCTATATGGGGCAATATATGGGCATGCACCCCCTGCCCCCCATCCGTCTGACTGGCCTTGTAACCGAGGCTGTGGGTATTGCCCTGCGCATGCCGGAGTTGAAGCGCGGGCGAAAGCAGACGAGTTAAAAACACTTATTAAATATCTGAACACATCTATATATATGTCAAAAAACGCGAGTGAAAGACTGTTGCAGCCAATCACCATGGATTGCCTGCCAACTCCCGCATCGCCCAGCCCAGCCCCTCGCAACAGCAGGAGCGTCGCAGGGTTTCTGGGCATCAGCAGGCGGTTTCTCCTGTGTCCGCCCCCAGCCCACAAAGAGACCGCCCTCCTACAAGTCCGCCCCTGGCCAACAAAAAGATGGGCCCGCTCCTCGAACCCTGGCAGCTCTTGATCGATATGGGTGCGGCTCACGGCTCGGATCCGTCTGGCTACCCCCCCCCGCCACCAGACGCTTAAGGCCAAAACCAAGGCAGGGGGGCTTAGAGGGCAAGGACCCGCTGTCAGATGACCCAATTCAGCCTATCAAAGCATCCAAGGCTGAAATGCGCATACCCACAAACGCGCATGACACGGTCTAAGACCGTGAGATTTGCATCAAGTCTCGCCTCGGTCATTTGACATCAAGATCATACTTTTCATGTCACATAATGCCCATCAAATATCATGATGACCTGATGATGATCTTTGCCATGCCACGTGTTTGTCACGGCAAGTTTTCAAAAAAATCCTTCAATAAATACATTCCCTAATGAATCGTGCAGCGTTCAAGATTCTCACTCAAAAAATGCACAAACGATCGAATATCAAAACGACAAGAATGATAGGATCTGAACTTAGGCGATGAGGTTGTTATGTGAAGACTTTAAAAGAAAACCCAAATAAATTTTTTAAGATTCATTCGAGCGGCACGACAAAAACGCTAAAATCAACACACGCCTAAACATATCTCTCCAGCGTCGACCGGAAGACCCCGCCCTTGAGGAGCAATTGCCGCTCGGCCGGCGTGCGCGCGTCGATCTTCATCTGGAATGTTTTCTCGAATGAAGACCGGACAGCCTGCACATAAATCACACCATCGCCATTCAGCGCATCGATAAACGACGAGAAGCGATATTCTTCCGACCCGTTCAGACCCAATGAGGCAGTGCTTTCGGACGGCATGAAGATCAAAGGCACAATGCCAAGGCCGATCAGGTTCGAACGGTGAATACGCTCGAAACTTTCTGCAAGCACGGCGCCAACACCCAAAAGAGCTGGCCCCTTTGCAGCCCAATCGCGGCTGGAACCCGATCCAAAATCACGCCCACCCAGAGCAATCATCGGAACATGCGCTGCACGATAGGCTTGCACGGCATCATAAATGGAGGTGATCTCGCCTGACGGAAACACTTTCGTCCACCAGCCATCCCGATCGGGCACAAGCCGGTTGCGCACACGCACATTGGCATAAGTTCCACGCATCATCACATGATGATTGCCGCGTCGGCCAACATAAGAATTGAACTGCGCAGGCGCGATGCCCAGCGATTGCAAATAGTGTCCGGCCGGAGATTCGGCTGGAATCTCTCCACCGGGCGACACGTGATCTGTCGTCACACCATCTTCGAAAAATCCAAGCACGCGCGCGGGCCGCTCCGGCTCGCGCATCCCAAAACCAAAGGTCTCATCCTCGAAAAAGGGCGGCTCGACAATATAAGTCGATTTCAAATCCCAATCGAAAATGGGGCCTTCCCCGCCTTTCACCGACGACCAGAGGTTGATAGCTTCATCATCGAGACCGCGCGTTTGCGCAAATGTCTCCGGCTTGACGAAACGGGCCACGAGATCATCGACCTCTTCGCGCGAAGGCCACAGATCTGCGAGGCGCACATTCATGCCCTCTTGCAAAAGATCTTTCCCGAAATCCCGCTCGAAAGAGCCAGCAAGGGCTGCAATGATCACCATCGCTGGCGAGGTCAGAAAGCTCGCACTGACAAGTCGATGAATACGTCCATCGAAATTCCGATTGCCCGACAAGACAGCAACAAGTTTGCGGCCTTGCATATGAAGCTCTTGCGCAGCTGGTTTCAGCGGGCCTGATTTGCCGCCGCATGTCGTGCAACCATAGCCAATGACATGAAAGCCCAAAGCCTCCATCGGCTCCAACAGCCCCGCATCACTGAGGTAGCGCGTCACAGCGCGCGAGCCCGGCGCCAGAGATGTCTTCACGTGAGCCGGAATTTTCATGCCGCGCGCGACAGCATTCCGCGCAACAAGACCCGCCGTGATCATAGCCACAGGATTGGCAGTATTCGTGCATGAGGCAATCGCGGCAATCGCAACAGCGCCTTCACCCCCCTGCGCATTCACGCCCGCCTTGTCTTCGAAGGCGCGGCGCAGATGCGACAGATCAAGCAGATTGTGAGGTTTACTCGGCCCAGAAAAACTGCGCTCGACGGAGGCGAGATCAAGCGTGATCACGCGCGAATAATCAGGCAATGGCGAATCCGCATGCCGAAACAGGCCGGCACTCAGCGCATGATCACGCACAAGAGCAATATGTTTTTCATCGCGCCCTGTGAGGCGCAGATAATCCAACGTGCGCTCATCAATCGGCCAGAAGCCCGTGGTTGCGCCATATTCAGGCGCCATATTGGCCAGTGTCGCGCGGTCAGGCACACTCAGCGATGCAACGGCATCGCCATAAAATTCGACAAAGGCACCAATCACGCCCTCATCACGCAAGCGGCGCGTCAATGTCAGCGCGAGATCCGTCACGGTGATCCCCGATCGCAAGGCACCTTTCAGCTCGACGCCGACGAATTCGGGATTGGGCAAAGGATAAGGCTCGCCAAGCGCCACCATTTCCGCTTCGAGCCCGCCGACACCCCAGCCTATAATGCCAAGCGCATTGACCATGGGCGTGTGGGAATCTCCCCCAACCACCATGTCAGGATAAATCAGATCGTCCTCTTCGCAGATCACACGCGCCACTTGTTCGAGATGAACCTGATGGATGATGCCGCTGCCGGGTGGAAAAATATCAAGTCCCGGAAAAGCCTGCTGCGCCCATTTGAGAAAGCGATAGCGCTCCTCATTGCGCACATATTCCTTCGCCAGATTAAGCGCTGGCGCATCTGCCTGCCCTGATACATCCACCTGCAGAGAATGGTCCACGACAAGCGCAATCGGCACTTGTGCGCGCACATTCTCCACGGAAAGCCCGCGCCGATGCAGCGCACTGCGCAGAGCTGCCAAATCCATGAGCATGGGCACGCCAGACGAATCCGGCATGATGACGCGCGGAAAGACGAGCGGTAATTCGCTGGTGCCCACAGGCACAGACGGATCCATCAGAGCGAGAGCAGATCCATGCCGCACAAGATTTTCAGCCAAAATGCGCGCAGCAAATGGCAGCCGCTGATAAGCGGCTGCACCCAACACAGATTCGACGTCCACATGCCGCCGGACATACGTGCCGCTGCGAAATGTCTTCGTTGGAAAAGACATTGTCAGTTGAATTTCATATTGAATTCAGCCGAGAGAAAATCCTGCAGAAATTTGATCGTCGCAGGGTCGGTCTTGCTTACAGCAGAAACGCCATCCCGCAATTTTTGTCCGATGGTGAATGTATAGCCCTCGAGCTGCGATTCCGAAGCTTTCAAGAAATCTGCATCCTTGGTCATAGCTTCCACCGTTTGCTGCAACTCGCGCATGGCAGGTTGTGGAATATCGGGATGCGCCATCAAAATTTTTCCGCCATTGCCAAAGGCGCGTACGGAAGACTTATAGGCCTCCCATGCCGGTCCCGCAGGCTCTTTGCCATACATGGTGCGATAGACCTCACCCACTGTTGGCACATTGGGCGCAGCCGGATCGGCGACAAGCTTGTCGCCCTCCATCAAGCCCTGCGCAAAAAGCGGATGCGCAATGCCATCGCGGATCATCGGCATCACACTCGCATGATAGACAGGGGTTGCCTGACCATCGAGATTGACTTCACCGCGCTCGAGCGCGATGCGTGTGTCATTCTTGCCGGGATAGCCCATGACCGCGCGGAATTTCACATCCAGCACTTTGAGTCCGAGCACAGTGTCGAGTGTGGCAATCACCTCCGGCACACCGACAATCAAAGGCTCTGGTGGATTGAGTAGCTTTTTAGGATCACTCACACCCAAGGCTGTTCTGGCAATGGCAATGCGCCCCATGGGGCTCGCAATCAACGGCTCCAGATCATCGGGGCGCGTTTTGGCCCCATCAAGCCCAAGCACAATGCGCAACAGCAATTGGCCCGTGCCAATCAACAAAGTGGTCCCGTCGCGCGGTGCCCGCTGGCTGAAAAAATTGGAAGCCACCACGCTGCCGGCGCCAGGCATATTCTGCACCATGACAGTCGGCTTACCCGGCAAATGCCGTTGCAATCCATCGGCGATCAAACGCCCAAAAAGGTCGGTGCCGCCACCTGGCGAAAACCCGACGATCACCTTCACCTGCTTGCCGGCATAATAAGGGGTGGCGCCTTGCGCCAATGCGTGGCTGGCGAACCCGGAGACAAGAACAGCCCCGCCGACCGCAAGGAGAGCCTTGATCGTGCCCATGCGCTTTTGTTTCATTTTTGTGCCTCCCCAGATTGGCAGGGAGGTTAGCAATAGGGCTATAAGTGTCAATCAGCAGAGGTCGCAAAAGACCCATCGATTCCGGAGGATCACATGCCAAGCAACGGACAAAGACTTCGCGCGCTTCTGAAGAGCGAGGACCTTGTCGTGGCTCCCGGCGTCTATGATGGCTATAGCGCGCGCCTTGTCGAAGCCGCAGGCTTCAAGACCATGGCGACAAGCGGTGCAGCTGTCTCCAATTCCCGCCTCGGCATTGACGATATTGGCGTGATGGATCTTACAGAAAATGTCGGCCATTGCCGCCATATTGTGAATGCTGTCACCATTCCCGTCACAGCAGATGCCGACACCGGATATGGCAATCCGATGAATGTGCATTACACGGTCCGGCAATTCGAACAGGCGGGTCTCGCTGGCATCAATATCGAAGATCAGGTGCATCCCAAGCGCTGCGGCCATATGCCGGGCAAGGAAGTCGTGCCGCTCACCGAAATGGTGAAGAAGGTCGAAGCCGCCTGTCTCGCGCGCCAAGACGACCAGTTCATGATTATCGCGCGCACCGATGCTTTAGCGATTGAAGGATTGGACGGCACATTGCGACGCGTGCGCGCTTATGTCGAAGCGGGTGCTGATATGATCTTCCCAGATGCGGCACGCACTGAAGACGACATCAAGCGCATTGTTGAAGCAGCGGGCGATGTGCCCGTCACCATCAACATGGGCTTTGGCATTCGTGCGCGGCCCACAACGCCGCTCATTCCCATTCCTGATCTCAAACGCATGGGCGTGCGCCGCATCAGCCTGCCACGCATGTTGCCTGCTGCCGCCATTATGGGCATGCAATTGGCGCTCGCTGCCATGAAGACAAGCATTGAAACTGGTGTGCCGCAAGATCGTCCGGATCTGGCTGTCGGCATTGATGATATTATGAAGCTCATGGGCTATGACGAAATGCGCGAGCTTGAGCGCCAGCTTCTCTCGACCGAAGCGCTGGAAGCCAAATATGGTCGCGACAAAAATTAAAAAATGAGGGAGATGAACCCATGATGTTTGGCACCAATATCACCACGACGCGCCAAAAGTCTTTCGATCATTGGACGACATCGCAAGGGCACAAGCTCTATATGAGCGAAAAGCGCTCGGTGACCTCGCCTGCCATTGGCACGCTTTTGCTGGTGCATGGCTCATCCATGGGCTCGCAAGGGTTCGATCTGGATATTCCAGGCGACCCCGATGCCTCGATCATGGATTATTTCACCACCCGCGGTTTCAACGTCTGGCGCTTCGACTGTATTGGCTATGGGCGCTCGGATAAGCCCGCCGATCATCTGGCGACCGTGGCACAGGCCGTGCCCGATTTGCTCGCTGTGACGGATTATATCAAAGCGCAGGGCGGTCCTGATCAGCTCATGCTGCTTGGCTATTCATCAGGCGCCTTGCGCGCCGCACTCTTCACGCAGCTGCATCCCGAGCGCGTGAAGCGTCTGGGTCTGGAAGCTTTCGTCTATACGGGCAAGGGAAGCCCCACACTCAAGAAACGCGCAGAGAAAATGAAAGAGTGGAAAGGCTCCATCCGCCGGCCGCTCAGCGCGGAATTTCTGATGTCGACCATGAAGCGCGATCATTCGGAGACTACGATGGAGACGCGTGCCCTGCCCTATATTGAATCCATTCTGGCGCTCGAAGATTCCGTGCCCAACGGCACCTATATCGACATGTGTGAAAACCTGCCACTTGTCGACCCGCTCAAAATCACAGTCCCGACCGCACTTTTGCGCGGAGAATTTGACGGCATTGCCAGCGATGAAGATGTTTTGGAATTTTTCGGATTGCTTCCCAATCCGGACAAAGAATTCATCTTCATGCCCGGCATCGCCCATTCAGCCGGAACATCGAAAAACTATCTGCGCTTCTACACAGCAGCCTATTCGTTTTTCGCTAGGCCAGAGACCGTCTTCAAAGGCTAAAAACCATAAGGGAGGAGAGCGGAATGAAACTGCGGCAGTTGCAACTCCTCCTTGCGGTTGCTCGCAATGACATGAATATTTCAGCCGCCTCTGCGGCGCTCAATACGTCGCAGCCCAGCGTCAGCCGCCAAATCATTCAACTCGAAGAGGAGATCGGCGCGCCTCTCTTCACACGCCGCAAGAACCGCATCATCGGTCTCACCCCGACAGGCGAAGCCGCCTATGAGGCCGCGCGGCGTATCGAAAACCAGATTTCCAATATTGATCTGATGGCGCGCGAAGCGCGCGATCCGAACGAAGGCACATTCAATCTGGTCACCTCTCACCTGCATGCCCGCTATACAATGCTCCAGCCCATGCGCCACTTGCAGCGCAATTATCCCGGTGTGCATGTCACATTGTTGCAAGCCGATCCTGATCGGATCCCCGATCTGGTACGCGATGGCGATGCCGATATTGGATTGAGCACCAGCGATCCGAAAGGCGAGCCATTGCCCGGCCTCATCATGTTGCGTGGTGATCTGCTCCGACGCACCGCCATTTTTGCAAAAGGCCATCCGCTCGCAAAGAAGCGCGACGTCACCCTCGCTGATCTGTGCGAATATGATGTGATTGGCTATAATCATCGCTCACGGACAGGTCGCATCATTCATGAGGCGCTCGAAAATGCGGGGCTTCATCCGCGCATCAGCGTGAAGGTGAATGATTCCGACGTCATCAAAGCCTATGTGGCCGAGGGGCTCGGCGTTGGCATTGTGCCAGAGATTACGCTCTCACCCCATGATGCGCTCGTGACCCGCGACATCACGCATCTGCTGCCCAAAACCCATATCTGCGTCATTCTGCGCGACGACATGCATTTGCGCCAAAGTCTCGTCGCTCTTCTCTCGACCATTTGCCCACAATGGAGCGCAAGCGCCTTGCGCCGTGAAATGCGCAAGGCACAGGCAGGTTCGTAAAGATCTTACTTCTCTTCGACCTTGCGCACCACGGGTTCCCAAAGTGCAAATTCAGCGCGGATGAATTCATCCGTCTGCTCAGGCCCCTTCCAGGCAGGCACAGAACCAATATCGACAAGACGTTTCTGGAAAGCGGGATCGGCAACAATCTCGCGCAATTCTTTGGCAAGACGCGCGCGAACGGCGGGGCTCACACCTTGCGGCGCAAACAGGCCAGTCCATGAGCCGACATAATAGCCGGGCAAGCCAAGCTCCATCACCGTTGGCAGCGGTGACACAGATGTGCGCTCAAGCGAAGTGATTCCCAGATTCTGGATTGTCCCAGCTGCGCCCTGCGCGCTCGCGGTTGGCAGCGTCAGCCATGCAAGTTGAATGCGCCCGCTGATCAAATCCGTCAGCGCTTGCGACCCGCCGGGATATGGCACATGCGTCAGCTTCGTGCCGGTCTTCATCGCAAACAACTCGCCTGCAAAATGCGTGCTGCTGCCTGTGCCACTCGAACCAAAGAAAAGCCCTTCTGGCCGCGACTTCGCAATGTTGATGAGATCGGCGAGGCTTTTGACACCCAGCCCCGGCCAGATGCTCAAAGCCAGCGGCACATCATTGATGAGACCGATCGCTTCAAAACTCTTGCGCGGATCATAATTGGAATCTTTTTTGGTGAGATTGGCGAAAACATGGCTCGAAGCCGAGCTGATCAGCAATGTGTAACCATCAGGCTTGGCGCGCGCGACAGAGCCCACACCCACATAGCCACCACTGCCGGGCTTGTTCTCGATGATAACCGATTGCCCGAGACGCATCTGCAATTCAGGCGCCAGCAGACGTGCGGTGACATCATTTGAGCCACCGGGCGTAAAGGGCACCACAATGGTGATTGTCTGTGCCGGCCAGTTCTGGGCTTGTGCCGACACTTGCGCCGACACTTGTGTCGGAACAAACAAGGAAAGAACGCCAAGGGCGCCTGCAAAAAATGCCTTCATATTTCCCCCGCTTCTGCATTGTTCCGGACGTCTTGTTGCGCCCTTTTTAGAAGATCAAACTATGCACATGATACGACGCGTGTTTTTAAATTGCGACCGCATTCGTTCCGTCCAGGGCGTTTTGCGCGCGACAAGGCCTTCCGGACTTTCAAACGCATGGCGATCTGTCAGATCATAGGCCGTCAGAAACATCGGTGCTCCAGCAACAGCTGTAAAACGGCGCGCACGCAATATGCCCGGCACTTTCACAAGGCGCGGCAAATGCTCATCGCCATACCACGCATTATATTCATCCAGCAGCTCGGGCTCGATATCGGTGTGAACCAGATAGACAAAGGGCGTGTGCTGCTTCTTGCTCTGCCCCACTTCCTGCGTTTGCTGCAAAAGTGTCACACGCGCTTGTGGCTCATTGGTAATATGCGGGAGGGACACATATTCGGACCAGACCAGACGATCTTCCTCAACGCCCTCGGTGCGATAATGACGCATAATATGGGGCTGGGGAATTTGCGCCAGCACAGGCATAGGCGCGAGCGGCCCAGCCGCTGCACCTTTGGCCTTCCACTCGACAAGAGACAAGAACATGGGCACGCGCTCCCGCAAAATTCTCAGACGGGAGCTTCGCCCTTGACCATCAAACGATAAAGGTAACGCACTTCTTCGACCGGATAATCACCATTGGCCTTATGCATCAGGCAGCGATTATCCCAGATCACCACATCGCCAGACCGCCACTTATGACGATATTCATTGGCAAGATCGATCGAATGCTCCAGCAACTCACCCAAGAGCTTCTGCGCATCGGCATCATCCATGCCGAGAATGGATTCAATACGGATCGGATTGATATAAAGCGCCTTCTTTCCCGTGACGGGATGCGTGCGCACAAGCGGGTGAACAACTTGCTTGGGCACAATGGCCTTTTTCTCGCCCGCCAGCGCCATCAATTTCCGTTCGCTATATTTGCTCTGGTAAACATGCACGCATTGCAGGCTCTCGACACGCTGCTTCATGGCCGCAGATAATGTGTCATAAGCGCGATACATATTGATGAATTGCGTATCGCCGCCAGTGTTGGGGAGTTTTACGGCAAAAAGCATGGTCGCTTTGGGCGGCACGGCATCGTTAGAATGATCCGTGTGATAACCTTCGCCGGGAATATAAACGCGTCCATCCTCAAACTTGTCCTGGTTTGAAATGTAATGGATGAGCGGGCATTCGGGGACCGAAAAGCGCGAATTATGCTGCGGAAAGATCTCGCCGAAAATCTCGCCCACTTCGTAGAATTGTTGCGCCGTGAGATTCTGGTCACGAATGGCAATCACGCAATGATTGGCAAAAGCGCGGTTCAATTCGTCGCGGACAATGGGATCTTTCATACCATCGCGCAGATCGACCCCCAGAACTTCAGCACCGGCATGGGAGGAAAGCGGATTCACTTTGATCCGCGTGAATTGTGCGACAGCCATAGTTCCCCCCGAATGTTTTCTGCAGCGAGACTAAGCGGAGACTATCATGCAGGAAAAGACTGATTTTGTATAAGATCATGCCTGAAAGGCATCAGCCTCATTCTGTTCGCCTCAAGATTTCCTCGCCAGGACGCGCGGGAGACATCATTTCATAGGCTGCTCGGGACGATCTGGAATATGGCCCAGCGTAAAACAGGTTAGTCATGCGCCCAGCGATGACCAAAAGCGCCGAAAAACGACACTACAGACTTACGCAAAACTTACGCTGGCTGGCTTGGATATCTGAAGGAGAGAAGGTAATCAGCTAAATGCTTGACCCCGAAGGCCTTCGATGGTGGGCGCACTAGGGCTCGAACCTAGGACCCGCTGATTAAGAGTCAGCTGCTCTACCAACTGAGCTATGCGCCCATCGAAGTTTGCTGCGCCGCATTGCGACCAGCGAGCGGGGGTGTACCAAAGGCCCCTCCCCCTGTCCAGAGCGCGCAAGGCGAAAAGACGACATTTCAGCCGTCTTTTCCCTCTTCTTTCAACAGCTCAGGGCGTGATCGCCCGCACGCCCGGCTCAATCTCTTCCGGGCGCGATCGGCGGCGCTTCACCATCAGCTTGTTGAGCGCTGCAATATAGGCGCGTGCAGAGGCCACCAGCGTATCGGGGTCAGTGCCCTTCGCCGTCACGCTGCGCCCGTCTTCATGCAGGCGCACAGAGACTTCTGCTTGCGCATCCGTGCCTTCTGTCACTGCATGCACTTGGTAGAGTTCGAGCACAGCGGTGTGCGGAACCAGCGCGTGAATGCAATTGAAAATCGCATCCACCGGGCCATTGCCCGTCGATTGATGGCTCACCTGCTGGCCTTCAATATCGAGTGTGAGTTCTGCTGATTGCGGGCCTTTGGTGCCTGCCACAACGGCGAGATCAAGCACTTTGATGCGCTCGCCCGCATGGCCGATTTCATCATCGACCAAGGCTTCAATGTCTTCGTCATAGACGATTTTCTTGCGGTCAGCGAGATCCTTGAACCGCTTGAACGCATCTTCCAGCGCATTGTCGCCGAGCGTATAGCCCAAGTCTTTCAGCTTTTCCTTGAAAGCATGGCGGCCTGAATGTTTGCCCATAACGAGCGAGGTCTTCTGCACGCCGACACTTTCCGGCGTCATGATTTCGTAAGTCTGCGCATTTTTCAGCATGCCATCCTGATGGATGCCGCTCTCATGCGCGAAAGCATTCCGGCCGACAATCGCCTTGTTATATTGCACTGGAAACGACGTCACAGCCGAGACAAGTTTTGATGCGCGCATCAACATGGTCGTCTCGATCTGGTTGCTGTAAGGCAGCACATCAGAGCGTGTGCGCAAAGCCATCACGACTTCTTCCAGCGCCGCATTGCCCGCGCGCTCGCCAATGCCGTTGATCGTGCATTCGATCTGGCGCGCGCCACCGCGCACACCGGCCAGCGTATTGGCCACGGCCAGACCCAGATCATTATGGCAATGAACCGAGAAGATCGCCTTGTCGCTGTTGGGCACGCGCTCAATCACCGAGCGGAAA
>Ga0214921_10001058_pt1 | contig 47926 bp, 45 predicted proteins | sample LL1505_MetaG_FD_177992 | JGI IMG/M metagenome (GOLD analysis project Ga0214921, IMG submission 177992) | Freshwater microbial communities from Lake Lanier, Atlanta, Georgia, United States - LL-1505 | ecosystem: Environmental > Aquatic > Freshwater > Lake | place: USA: Georgia | collected... | reverse complement strand
ATAGATGTATTTTCAGAAGTGCATCCAAAATGCATCCACTAGGAGAAACGTCTAGAAATTTCAGAGCAGCGGGGTGAAGCCCCGATCAGGGGCGAGAGGGGCGGCAGCCCCTTGGCGAGAACGCCGAGTGGGCAAAATTGGGGTGGCTGATGGGGATCGAACCCACGACACTCGGAACCACAATCCGATGCTCTACCAACTGAGCTACAGCCACCGTACCGGCCTTGGAGAGTAAATAAGCCGTGGCCTCAAGTCAATATCGGCCCTTATGCCGCAATGTTACCGCCGTTTTTAGGGCGCTCTCGCGTCATTCTAAGAGGACGGAGACCCTATTGCCCGGCAACCGCACTACTCGGCCCTCCATCTCAAGACGGAGCATAACCGAGGGGGAGTGCTTTGTTCGCTCTAGATACTGGTCCAGCGCTAACGTCTCCCACCTCTCCGAACTGGACGTGAGAGCCTCTCCTTCATCCTGACTGGTCACGTGATACTCCTCTAGGATCTCGCGCGCCCCACTGATAGCGATCGCCCCGTCCTCGATCAGCCGCTCCCCTCCCGTATGCCGCGTATCACCGTGCGGCCCCTCAAAGACAAAAACATCCCGCCCATAGTCGGCCGCGTACCGAGCCGTGACGAGCGACCCGCTGCGCTCCCCCGCTTGGACTACCACGAGCCCCCGCGCGAGGCCGGCGATGATCCGGTTTCTCTCCAGGAAGTGATGCTTGAGCGGTTCCGATCCAGGGGGATATTCGGAGATAATCATCCCACCCCCTTCTAAGATATTCTCCGCTAGCGGCTCATGCGACGGAGGATACGTGGCGTTCAGCCCGTGAGCCACCACGGCGATAGTCGAGGTTTTTCTTCCAGCGAGTAGCGCGCCCCTATGAGCAGCTCCGTCCACCCCCAACGCGAGCCCACTCACAACACAAAACCCAGCCCGCGCCAGGTGGGCCGCTAACGACGACGCTTGCTGACACATCTCGACCGAGGCGTCGCGAGTTCCAACTACTCCTATTATATCCTCTGGAATCTCAATTTCATCCCTCCTGGCCCGGATAAATAGCGCCGCCGGCGGAAGTGGTATCGCTCGAAGCGCCGCGGGATACTGGAGATCGGCAAAGGTTATCACTTTTATCGAGAGAACCGCGCACCGCTCAAGAATATCTCCGCCACGCCTAAGTTCCCCTGATGAGAGGTGCTCGGATAGAGAACGCAGCTTCTCACCGCCGCCTAAGCGCTCAAGGAGTCGAGCTCGGCGGGCCCCGCCTATGCCACTAATCGCGAGCGCGACTCGCTTATCGACTCCATCTTCGATGGTGTTATCCACGACACCTCCACCTTTAAGCAAAGACAGAGGATCGGCTTTGATGAGGAAAAGTTGCGCCCTCTAGCGATGGGCCATCGTATCTTCCGCGGGCGCGCCACCTTCGATGATAGCGAGTTGCTCCTGGACGACCCTTCTGAAGGTTAGAGGCGCCGGGATAAACCGGAGAATCTCATCCGTTCCCCCAGTGCCCGTCACTTCGATATCTCCATAGTTAAAAATACGCCCCAGAATACTCTGGGAGAGTCGAATAGCTTCGACTTTGGCTAAAACGATGTCGAGCGAATTTCGGCGGATGAACCCGGTCTTTCCTAACACTCTCTTGGATGTAACTCCAAACTCAGAGGAGAGAAAAAGCACCAGTCGATCAACTAATTTAAAAATCGCGGCGAAGAGAAACAAACCGACGAGCCATGGCAGGTAAGGGACATCCTGAACGAGCGTGAATGAGCCGGCCAGAAAGGATGTAGCCATCGCGGGCATCAGGAGAACGATCGGGTGAAGACGGGTCAGATGAACCATGGCCTCGTCTTCCATCAAGTTGTTTTCGATATAACTCATCGTACTTTAAATTAAACCTCACCGAGCACCTATACCCACAACGCGTACCTCTCAGACGTCCCAGCGCTCAATCGAGGAGCGGAACTAATTTCGCCTTGTGGACTACTACCTGAAGTATCGCACATCGAGCTCCGTGAGTAGAGGTTTTCCGGAGGGGCGCGATTTCTAAGTGCCCCCAACCAGTTAACTAAGCGTTTCATCCTCTGATTCAATCCCCTGCCCACCCTCATTTAATTCCTTAACAAAGTGACGCTCAAAAACGGGTTTTTGGCCATTCGACCTAAACCTTTCGGTCATACCAACCGAACACAATAGAGCAACGAGAACCGGAGCTGCTGTAACTTTGATGGACCTCGGTAGTGGAGATTTTGCCCTCAATTTTAGAGGGTTTGAGCATAAGGATCCGGCCGCTTTCGCTCGGTTCGCGCACTTCTGCCACGCGAACTTCGCCCTATCTCCCGAGGCCACGACACTCTTGGCGTCTCGGCTCGACTCTATAGTTCTGACTCGGGGAAGATCGTTTGATGAGTTAGAGGCTCTCGCGAAGGTGCTGCGAGAGATAGGGGCCCAGGTCGATGTATCTGAGGCGTTTTCAGACCCGGAACAAACATCTTTAGGGTCACACCCTGAGAGTGAGATTCAACGTGTCTTCACAGAGGAGAGCTTCGAAACACCCCTTGCTCGCGATCTTCCCAGAGGGAGAACTCGTCGGAGATCCTACCGCGCGGGGCCATACACTCCCCTTCAGATAGCCACGCCGCGGAGTGAGGCGATTAACGATTGGGGGATCCCGCGACACCAAAAGAGGCTCGCCGTGAGAGGCCTCATCTCTGATGAGAGACCTACGACCCCTCAGAGAAGCCTATCAGCGCGGGCCGTTACGCTGGCGATCATGTTAGCTGGCATAGTATTCGGGGCTTACACCTTCATGCCACCTCTCGCCGTAAAGCAAGAGGGACTCCCCACTAAAAGAGAATCCATCCTGAGTAAGCACCCGCTTCTACCTAGCGACGCGAACCCGGCCCGGCTGATCGTTGGCGCGACCAGTCAGGGCGGCTTCACGATCGCTTTAAAGGTAATGGTGAGCGATAAGCTCGTGTCGATCAGCTCCCTCCTGTTCGTAGCGAATGAGGCGAGAACCGGGGGCGATAGTAATGATGAGAGCTCCGTCGCCCGAGTCGAGGGAGACCCAGCCTTCTTGCGGGAGGAATCCACTGGTCGATGGGTCGGAGTAGTTCCCGTCTCACTTTTCATTAAAGAGGGGGGCGAGGTTGTGCAGTTCACCACTCCGGCTCGAGTCGTTGTCCGCATACCAGGTGACGCGCTCGCGCCAACAGCCTTGATTGAATTCACTGGGAGCAAAGAACCCGGAATGATGGATGAAGCAGCCGGGTTCGTAATTAAAAATGGGACAGCGGGCGAGCGCAGCCTGATTCAAGCCCCTTCGTTTACTGTTCCACTCTCTAAGGAACTACCGTGAGCGCTTCTTGGCCACCGGCTTCGCGCTACTCTTCTTAACTGCGCTGACCTTCTTGCCTTTAGCTATCGGTCTCTTCGCTTCCTTGATAGGCTTCGCGGCGACCTTCTTCACGACCTTTGCCTTGGCGGGAGCTTTGGCTTGCTTAACCTGCGCGGCGACCTTCTTTACCCCTTTTGTGACGTCCTTGGGCGCTACGGGCGGTGCCTTTGACCTCTTTGGCTCCATCGCTGCCTTGCCTTTGCCGCCAAGCGAGCCTTTTACCTCGGAGGGGGTGAGCTGATTGTTTTTGCTCGGCGGTGGCGGGGTGACCTTCGGTTTTCCGGGTCTCTTCTGAGCTATTGGAGCGACGATCTTTCCACGCCTAATACCCCGCTCCATCGGCGAGAGCTTAACGGTAGGGATAGTTGTGTCTGCCGCGCCTTTGATGTTTACGGCGGACCCGGAGATCGGTTCGATCGGGGTTCCCTCAACTACTTTTCCACCTTGGCGTAGGATCGGTCGTGGCTTAGGACCCTTCATCCGATATTGCGAACCGGGGGCCTTAGCCACTGGCGCAGCCTCCTTCTCTTTACCCGCTTTATCGTCCTTTGAGTCCTTCTTATCCCCCTCGGGGTCCTTCGCCTCGCCTAGTATTACGCGCGTGTTATCAAGGCGCGCCATCATATCTGGGATCTCCTCCGGTGAGGAGAGCCAGGTCTGGCCATTCGCGCTGTAGAGAGTCACGAACTGCCCATTAATCATAACTCGCTTGCTGAGGTAATTCTGCTGTTGGTCGCCTGAAGATGATTCTTGGGCACTCATGGTATCCTGCCGTTTGATTCCAAACACTGGTTATTCACGCCCTTCCAGCCACTTGCGCCCGCTCATGGGGTTTTTAGGCATAAAGGGTTCCCAGGTAAGATGATTCGACCCCTACTCCGCGGTGCGCGGAGGCTCATTGCTAAGCAGATTTTTTTCAAGTAACTCACCCTTATGACGGTCACCAAAGCCCCCCCTCCTGGCGCCACCTATCCCCCCATCAGCGGGCCATTCAGGAGCAAATTCGACCTAGAGGGCATTTTGTGGCCGAAATACGTGACAGAGCTGCACGTCCACCTCGGCGGATCTGTGCCTCTGTACCGACTGTGGGAGATAGCTATCGACCGCGGCATTCGAGGTATAGGCTCCGGCTACGAGGACTTCGTCAACATCCTTAAGATTCAGGATGGGAGGGTCAAAGATCTCGACTCCTACTTGGAGGTTTACGATAAGATTGAGTTGATCCAATCAGGGCCCGCGTCTGTGAGGGAGAGCATTATTATCGCTATCCATCGGGCCTACCGAACTGGCGGGATGATTAAGCTTGGTCCCGGCGGTGAAGGAGGCTCGCCTGAGAGTCTATTCGCCATACGTCGCCTTGAGCTCCGCTGGAATCCGCTGAAGAGAACCGGAGCCGTTTTTTTAAAAGGCAGTCACGCCGGCCTCTACGACTTGGACCGAATAATAAAATCTTCTATCAACGCGGTTGAGGAGGTCGAGCTTGGATTTCGGGGCGCGATCTCGGCCGGTCACATCTTCTGCTTTGGGCGCGATCTCACGTTTGAGGCCAATATGGCTCTGGCGAGAAAAACTCGCCTCTTCCGCGAGGCCTCAAAGAAAATCGTCGGGATCGATCTAGCGGGACACGAGTCTATCAACCCCCTCTCCAACCCACGCAAGCTTGAGGAGATGCGAATAATTTTCGAGGAGGCCGGGCCTGGTCTCGGTCGCACGGTTCACGTCGGAGAGACTCATCACGTTGACATTGAGACTTTTGTCAAAACCATCGAAACGCTTAAGCCAAGTCGGGTTGGTCACCCTATCGCCGCGGTACGCGCGCTGTGGGAGAAGAGAGACGACCGTGGGCTTAAGGTCCTTAAGGAGCGCGCTATCGTTTGCGAATTGTGCGTCAAGTCAAACCTACTTACTGGCGCTGTAAAAGATCTCGCCGAATATGGGCGCGTGATTAACACGCTTGATGAGTTCGGAGTTGAATACACGTTCTCAACCGACGCTCCATCCCTGCAAGGGACCTCTTTGGCTGAGGAGCTCCTTCTCCTCCTCTCAGCCGGGGCCGCCACCCCTGAACAGGTCCTTCGCGCCCTCAAGGTCGCCGAGCGGGCGAGCTTTCTTCCCCCGATGTTGAGCCACTGAGGTTCCTCTTTTAGCGCCGCGGAGTCAGGCACGGTGAGGGCAGCCGAAAGTCCTGGGCGGTTATATTTTTCGGCACTACCCGACATGAGAGCGAGCCCGGAAAGGCTAAAAAGAACAAATAATTAGAGATCTCTCTACCTTGTAAAATAAGCTCGTGAGGCTTATTCTCACAGCGCGGTAAGGAGAACCTCCGCTAGCGGGCTTTTCCCCGTGGGAACTCGGGAACACCTCCCCTCCGCTATTACTCTCACTTTTTTATGAGGTAACAATGGGTCTTGAGTCGATTACATCAACGCTGTGGAGCCGTCAGGGTCCATCCGAAGAGATGGTTCACAGGGAGCGCCGCACAAAGATTGTAGCCACTCTTGGCCCCTCATCGCGTGGACCGGAAAAGATCAAGAGCTTGATTGAGGCGGGAGCTAATGTGTTCCGGCTTAACTTCTCGCACGGTAGCCACGAAGAGCAGCTCGCCGTTCTGCGCGATGTTCGTAAAGTCTCAGCCGAGATGGGCGCGTCGATAGCGATCCTGCAAGACCTCTCGGGTCCAAAGATTAGAATATCAAACGTGGAGGGAGACTTCTGCCCGATCGCGGACGGAGACTCTATTGAGCTTCGATTCTCAGACGGTAATCTCTCAAACGCGACTCGCATCTTTGTCGAGCTCGTGAATCCGATGAAGGTACTGAAGCCGGGGCACCGCATACTCCTCGCGGATGGTCTCCTTGAGCTCACGGCCCAAGAAGTTAAAAGCGATCACGTAGTGTGTCGTGTTTTGAAAGGTGGTCGGATTCGCTCCCGAGTGGGGATTGCGTTCCCGGATAGCGACGTTGATCTTCCAGCGACGACCAAAAAAGACCTCGTTGATTTAGACTGGGGCATCACGCACGGGGTGGATTATGTCGCCATCTCTTTTGTCCGCTGCGCCGACGACATCATCAAGCTCCGACACGTCATTAACGACAAGGGCTCAGCCGCCGGCATAATCGCTAAGATTGAGCGACGAGCCGCGCTTGAGAACATCGACGAGATCATCGCTGCCTCCGATGGCTTGATGGTCGCGCGCGGAGACCTTGGCCTGGAGGTGCCCCTAGAGCAACTGCCGATGTTGCAACGTCGCCTGATCGAAGAGTCAAACTATCGTGGGGTACCCGTTATTGTGGCGACACAGATGATGCACTCTATGATCACGGCGGTTCGCCCAACTCGCGCGGAGGTCTCCGACATAGCCGCCGCGGTGATGGCTGGAGCTGACGCGGTTATGCTCTCAGATGAGACCGCTATCGGCGAGCACCCCCAGGAGTGCGTGCGTTACCTCAGTCGTGTCGCGCTCGCCGCGGAGCAGGCCTTCGCGTTCGAGGAATACAAACTTCGATTGCGGAACAGTGATTCACAAACCGTTCCCGACGCTATCGCGTACGCCGCCTGCGCCGCGTCCGTAAAAACCTCAGCGGCAGCGATCATCGCTTGCACCGAGACAGGCACGTCAGCCCGACTGATCGCCAAGTATCGTCCACAGCAGCCTCTCTACGGTCTCTCCCGAAAGGAGACGACGCTGCGAAAAATGGCGCTCTATTGGGGAGTAAAGCCGATCGCTTTCGACTCAGGAGACACGCACGCCGACGAGATAGAGAAGGGGCTCAAAGCGGTTCAGAAGAGCCTTCAGCTGCCAAACGGCTCGCGAGCGGTCGTGACCGGCGGGCACTCTGTTCAGACCCCAGGGGCCACATCAATCCTTGAAGTACGTGAGATGAACTTTCGGTAGGAGGTATCATGGTTACGAGTGAGATGATCAGTGAAACAACGGCCGTCGCGTTAGCGGGGGTCTCGGCTAGGACCCTGAGCCGCTTCAGTGAGGCGGGGTACCTCTCAATCGAGCTGAGGGAGAGTGGGGAGCGGTATTACTCACGCTCTCAACTTAGGGAGATCTTCGGTTCGTTCCAAGGAGACACCTCCGAGCCGGAGCCAACTACAACGGAGCTCGGAACGGATAACCAACGAGAGACCCCGATTGGCACGTACTACTCGCCGGTATCCCCTTCCCCAATGGTCGAGCGGGCCAGCGCCCCCGGGGCGGAATCAGTGACCTCCGTTCCTGCCAGCATGAACGTAGAGGAAGTAACACGGTTAAAGAATCTCGTAACCTTGCAGGAGAAGATCCTCGACATGAAGGACACTGAGATTAACGATCTGCGCTCCCAGCGTGACTGGCTCCGGACCAGGGTTGAGAAACTCGAGGAGAAAGGAGATCGCGATCAGGTTCTCCTGCTAAACGAAACACAGGCGCTCAGGCAACTCATCGGGCTGCAACAACAACGCCGCTCCTCAGTGAGAAACATTTTGGAGTGGTTCGGGCTGGCCAGCTCGGAGAGCGTTAGGGCCCTACCGATGAATAACGACTCCGCCCGGCCCACGGGAGATCAGGGAGCCACTATAGTGATGGGGAAGGTCGCGAACGCTTAGCCTCAGCGAAGGAGCTACCGAGTCTCCCTCTTTGAGGTCTCGTCGACACGAACCGCGACGCGGCGGTTAGCGGCGTACGCCCACTCCTCCTTCTCATTGTGGAGTGGTTGAGTCTCCCCGAAGCTAACTGTCGTCAATCGTTCGGCCGGAACTCCCAACGCCACCAACTCAGCTTTAACAGCGTCGGCCCGATCGAGACCCAATTTTTGATTATACGCCGAACCTCCCCGGTCATCTGTGTGGCCCTCGAGGACAACCTTAACAGCACCCTCAGACTTTAGGATGTCAGCGGCCTTTGCCACCTTAGCTCTCCCCAACTCATTCAGCTTTCGAGCGTTGAAGTCAAAGTTTGCGTCGGGAAAATAGAGAGCCTGGGCATCGCCATCCGCGGGCGCAAGGCTCGCGGCTTTAGAGTCGTAGTTAAAAGGGACGAGGCTTCGGCAATTCGGGACCTCATCACTTTGTGAGAAACACGATGGGCGCCGAAAGTCATACGGCTCTCGATAGCCGAAGATTGATCTCGTTTCGGGGGTTGAGGAGGCAAAGTAGCTGATCGGGCGAAATATCAACTCTCGAGCCGCCCATCCGATCGGATGGAGCAGATACGCTACAATTCTGAGCGGATGCGACTCAGACTCACGGTAGCGGGGCGAAGGGTGGTAATCACTGTAGTCGCCAAAACCGTTTTCGTAGGGCAGTTGTTCCTGCGCGTTTACCGGTAGAGAAGCAAGCGAAGCGGTCAGAACTATCACTGAGAAGATCAGACGTTTACTATTCATAGCGTATGGCCTCTTAAGGAAAACCTTTATTACAGAGTGAAGCGGGCGCGGTTCGCGCCATCCCCCTTTGGTTACAACCGTCTCCGTGAAACTTCCTGAACGCGACTAACTGGCAACCCAAGAGATATTACATCGAAGTGTGAGTCCCCGAAGCGAGAGGCTCCAAGCAAGGGGCTCCTCCAAGCAAGGGGCTCACCGTGTGGCTGCCCCACTACACCACCGTGTGGCTGCGCCACTACATGACCGCCAAGGACTCCATCACTGAGGTAGGATGCAAGGGGGTTGCGCAAGGATACTAAAAGCTCGCGGCGGCACTGCCGTTCTACCAGACAGAACGCCCCCACTCTCCCTCCTGTAAATGAGCGAGATTCTCCCTTCTCCACCTTTTATATCGGCTCTTTGGCGACGGAGCTTTACATCACCTCTTAATCGAAATGATTTCAAAAACCTAAAAGGGTTGAGCTACCAACGACGCTAGCTTGTTTCTACCGACTCCGTATCGAACTGGAGACCTGGTGGAGAGAGGCTGGCAAAAGGGCGGTATCCGCTAAGCTTCCCGAAGTCCGGAGATCCAGACGGTCCGCCCTGACGACTTATCAATGTCAGCCACAACACCGTGCAGAACGCCAGGCCCCTCAGCGATCTGATACGGGGCGGGAGTTGGCGTTAGGAACCTCCGCAAAGCGACGTGGGAATCCATTCCTATTACGCCCCCTCCGCTTCCTGTCATACCGAGATCGGTTATGTATCCTGTACCACCCGGCAAAACTTGCGCGTCCGATGTTTGCACGTGGGTATGGGTCCCAACGAGGAGAGAGAGTCTACCGTCGGTGTGACGCGCCATGGCCCACTTCTCTGAGGTTGCCTCAGCGTGCATGTCGCAAACAACGAGCGAGGGACCGCTACCGACCACCTGCTCTAGCACCTTATCGGCGCACCGGAATGGACAGTCGATGGCTCCACCCATAAACACCCGTCCCATAAGATTCATGACGTGCACTGTCACACCATCGGGAGAACGCCAAGAACACCATCCTTCGCCGGGTGTTGTATCGTCCGGGAGATTAGCGGGGCGAATACACCAATCGCTATTCTTATCAAGGAACTCAAGCACCCCCTTCCTCTGAAAAGCGTGATCTCCGAGAGTGATGATATCGACTCCCGCGCCGCGAAGCTCCTGCGCCGTGCCCGCGTCGATACCGGCGCCCCCAGCGGCGTTCTCCCCATTCGTTATGACGAGATCTACCTTTAATCGATCTTTGAGTGGTCGCAAAAGTTTAGTGACAGCCTCCCGTCCGGGCCTGCCGACAACATCGCCCAGAACTAGGATACGGAGAGATGTCACATCTTTTGTCGCGTATTGAGGCATAGCTACTCCGGTTTAGATGAGATACCGAGCGTTTCGCGCTCGTGACAGATCCAGTCTACGTGGACATCATGAGGATCTGTTGGGACCGTTGGCACCACCTGCATCGACCAACACACCCCGATCTTGAGCGTATCGGTATCTCTCAGACGCTCAAGGAAGCGATCGTAATATCCCCCTCCCCGTCCCAAGCGAGCGCCCCGGATATCAAATGCCATCCCTGGCACTAACACCCCTACACGACCGATCGGCTCGTCTCCCAAGAGCTCGTCCTGGTCAGCGCTCGGTTGGAGAACCCCAAATTCTCCCTTCTCTAATTTCGACCCCCAATCTGAAGCGATTCGAACGAATACCATAGTCCCGGCCTCCACGATTCGAGGAAGATAAACACGGCTATCCCGCAACTGCTCAGCTATCACACCAGCGAGGTCAACCTCGCCAGTGAAGCTTGGGACCCACGCGAGCACATCGGTAATCGGCCGTCCCTTATCGGACCTGATCACGGCGTTTATCCTAGCGCAAACCTCTCCATGAGCCGCAACTTGCCACCTCTTGTCGAGGCTTGCGAGAACTCGCCTCATATCGTGGCGCATCTCTTTTTTTCTTTGTTGTACCATGAGATATCCAAAGATTGAGCGGTTAGCCTTAAGGGTGGTATAATCCTTACATAGGTTGCGGCATCCTACTAATAATCGAAGGATTCGGTCATCCGGTCTTTCGAAAAAGGGAGTTTTTGATCACCGGTCCGCGGTCGGGTTAGTTGGCGCTACCCCGCCGGGTCCGTTCAAGGTGACTCTAACTACCGGTTCTGGTGAGTGTTTTGGTTTTTGGTCCCTCTCATGGGACTGTCAGGTTTTGGTGAGCCCTCATGATGTTTCGGCTCCTTCAAAGTTATCTCTCTCTCTCCGCGATAGCTCTATTCCTGATCCCTCAAAGCTCAGCGGTCCTCGCTGAATCTCCCTCTAGCTCCGGGGGGCACTCGGTCGGCGAGCGGTTTATAACGAAAACTCCTCTGCTTCTGTGCCAGAGCCCTACACTATGGTCAGAGACCTTGGTCTTTAGTCCGGTGGTCAATCATCAGGAGGCGATGCCCTCTCTTATCTCCAATAGCCCTCTCTCGGCCTACCCCTTGGGATCGCCGCCCAGTACACCACCCGTTTCCACTAAGGAGATCACGACGATCTTTAAACGGGTGTCCGCGACTCTCAATCATATGGGCTTCTCTCACCGGGCACATCTAACCGTAATTCAATCCAGCTCTTTGAACGCCTTCGCCAGAAATCAGAACGAGGTGGTGCTATCGCAAGAGCTTCTGAGGCGTGTCACCGATCACTCGGAGATCGCATTCATAGTCGCCCACGAATGCGCGCACCTCGCGCTGGGTCACGACCGCGACGGGGGCATCGCAGCGGAGGTGGCTGCCGATTCCTTGGCTTTGAAGGTTGTTACATCCCTTGGCTTCAGCCCATGCTCGGGATCTAGTGTTTTAAGGCGCTTAGGAACTCCTTATCAGCTTACTCTGGTGAGCGTGCGGCCGCGCTTAAACGCCTTACACAACGAAACTTTTGAGAAATGTGGGTGATTTCCGAGGCATCCACCACTAACCCCTTAAGTTAAAGCACAATAATGACGACCCCCTCTTTGAAAAAGGGGAGTAACGGGAGCCTTATCGTGACTCGAATCAGCGATTGATTCGAGACCCCGCTAGGTTCGCCGTCAAGCGCACGATCAGGCACGTCACATTTTGACCGGCGCTCGGCAACGGAGACCCCAATCTCAAAGAAGGTATGAAGGAACCAACGCTCAAAATGAGCCCGGCTGAGAGAAGCGCTTGCACCATTCTAGTGGTGGAATCGGATCCAGCGGACGCGACCAACATGCGGGAAGCTCTGAAGAGCCTTGGATTCGGTAAGATCTCCGACGCTCCAAATCATCATATCGCCCTTGAAAAGATCGCCGCTCGACAATTCACCCATGTCATTTTTGACGCTAAGAAAAACCTCAATTACCCGATGCGATCATGGCTAACGAAGGTCCTAGAGATAGACCACTCCCTCATCGCCCTTCCCGCCTCAACGAATCCAAACGTGGACGATGTGTTCGATCTTCTCGTGGCCGGCGCTCGAGGATACCTGGTGAAGCCCTACACTTTCGAGGGCGTTGACCAGGCGTTTTTACTCGCGACCAAAGGGGAGCCAATTTCGGACAAAGTGCTAGGGGCAAAGGACCGAAACGAGGCCCTTGTCGCTATGATGATGACGAGCGTTGATAGGTTGGCTACGGTGTACCGACAATCTAAGCAATTTGAAACGGCGCAACGCGCCCTTCCATACGCGATGGCGGCCCTGGAACGAGCTGCGGACCTCGCCCACACCTTCGCGAAGGGGGGAGAGGATGGATTAATCGCCTCTCTTGAGAACTTCTGCATTAAACAAAGTCACGGCCCGGCAACACGCCTCGGGCGGCTGCGAAAGCGCCTATCGTCAACCAGAGCCGTCGATGACGCGAGCCCTGATTAACTTCTCTATGACAATGGCGCATACCGCTCATCGTTCCTGGCTCGCTTCACGATCGCTCAAAGGGGTGCTCGCCTGGATCTCACTCGCCCTTATAGCATTGCACCCACGCCTCACGTCGCGCGCGGAGAATCTCGATAGCCTCCTCGCCTCGCCTGTGCTGCGAGACGATAAACTACGCCCGACGCCATCGCAGGACGGGAGCGTTGAGAATGAGAGGCGCCAACGCGAGCACAGTGTATTCCTGAGGGGCGTTGAGCCTGGAAGTAATTTCGCGCTCATCTGGACCGGCAAAAACCACTCAATCGAACTCCTGAACTGGATCGGCGCTAAGCTCCCCTACTACAAATATCTCCACCCTGACGGGGACCTCAAGAGAGACAGAGTGTCCGCGGCGGTAGCCCTTTCGTCAGGAAAAAAGACATATGAGATTCTGATCGTTATTCCTCATCCCAGTATCAGACCCCTCGTTGATGCTCACATGTTACCCGAATACCGCCAGTATCAACCCCCAGCATTGGAGGTGATATCCGAGAAAACCATCGAACTACCGACGGTCTCGGCTACTCTCTATATCCACAAGAGGGGATCGGCCTCTCTTCTTATTCCGATTGATCAAAGTGGGCTCGTGCAAATCTACACAGCGAGCTCGGACGACTACGCGACCCTTATTGAGATCGGTAAAGCCCTGGATATCGAGCGCCTCAATCGAAAGATTAGTTCTTAATTCTCTATCTGGCCCCAGTTCCCAGAACAACAGCGGGTATCGTGCGTATGAGTAGGACCAGATCTCCAGCTAGAGACCAGTTGTCTATATACTCAAGGTCCAGTTTGACCCATGACTCAAAGTCTTTAATCTCATTGCGACCACTAACCTGCCAGGTGCACGTAAGCCCCGGGCGCATCGAGAGGCGACGACGTGACCTACGGGCGTAGAGCCCTACCTCACCCGGTATCGGGGGACGGGGTCCGACGAGACTCATATCGCCCATGAGCACGTTCCAAAGCTGTGGGAGCTCATCGAGGCTAAACCTTCGCATGAATCGTCCGAAGGGAGTCACCCGCGGATCGTCCCTCATCTTGAAAACTGGCCCCGTCATCTCATTGTGGGACTTGAGCTCCTGCAGACCGTGTTCTGAGCCGCTGTACATCGACCTAAATTTTAGCATCTGAAAGAGCCTGCCATTGAGACCTACACGGGTCTGCCGAAACAGAACACTACCAGGGGTTCGCTTTACACCAAGCGCCACTACCAAGAACAAAGGCGAGAGCGCCACCAAGGCTACTGACGCCACCGCGATGTCTAGGGCGCGCTTAGCCACCAATTTCCATGAGTCGCCAGGTGGCGTTTGAAAGTGAATTAAGGGCATGCCCCCAAAGTAGCTAATCCCTGATTTGATGAGACCAATACTAAAGAGGTCAGCCGCGATAGTCGTGCGTACTCCCTGCTCGGCGCATAGCAACACCATCTCCTCAACCTGGGGCATTACTTCCACGACATCCGTAAAGATGACCTCATCTATCGCGTAGTCCTCTAACGCTTTAGCGATCGTATCTCCACCCACCAAAACTCGGCCGACTTGAACGATGCCTCGTAGATCAAGCCGCAGTTGATGTATCTCCGCCGCCTGTTTGCCGTTAGCGGGTCTCAGATCGCCGAAACCCCGTATGTGGATACCCAGCTCCGGGCGAGAATTCAGCTCACGCGCGATACGCGCGCCCTGCGCGCCGATCCCACAGATAATAACGTTACGAAAGTTGCGCCCACGTCTCCGCCAAAATCGGAGAAACTTAAACACGGCGTACCGTTCAAGCGTGAGCCCACACGAGCTGATCAAAACAAAGAGACCGAGAAATGAGCGGCTGATATCGAGCTTCAAAACAAAGAGCGCGGCGGCCATCGCCACAAAAACGCCGAGGCTACTCACCAAAGATATCCAAAAGAGCCGCCCAACCGAACTGAGGCGCATGCTCCCGTAAGCGCCCAAGAGGCTCAGTGTCACCCCGTAGCTGATTAAGCCAACCACCAGAACGATGAAGTAATCCTTAATCGGAGCTAGTTGCTCCCCCCCAAACGGGAGGGAGAGGTCGAGGACGTCATTCCAAAAGAGGAGCGATTCACGACCATAGTAGGCGGCAAAGAAGGCGGCGACGATGATGAGGTTATCACCTACCCGTTCCAACCGAGATATCAGCCGCCAGTTCTGTTTCAGCATAGCACCAGCTGTGTATCGTAGTTGTTTGCAGATGAGGTTTCAATAATGACCCTTTAGTTATAGGGATCGATCGAGTATTTTTTGAGTATGAAGGTCGTAATTCAGCGAGTTAAAGAGGCCTCGGTGCGTGTTGAGGGGAGAATCGTGGGAGAGATCCGCCACGGTCTCGTCCTGCTGGTGGGATTCGCCAAAGGAGACACCGAAGCATGCCTCGCTCCAGTCATTGATAAGATCGTCACTATGCGGATATTCGACAATGAGGAGGGCCGATTTGACAGGGATATTACCCACGTCCGGGGAGACGTTCTGGTCATCTCACAGTTTACACTCCTCGCCGACACAACCAAGGGGCGTAGGCCTGAGTTCTTTCAAGCGCTGGAACCAGACAAAGCGCGCAAGCTCTTTGATACGTGTGTTGAGGCGCTGAGGGCCAAGCCCGTGGGCAAAGTCGCTACCGGCGTATTTGGCGCTATGATGGAAGTGTCGCTGACAAACGATGGGCCCGTAACGATCATACTAGACAAAGAACAATGACTCGGAAGAATCCCGCGAGCGGAAAAAATCTAACTCGATGCTTCTGGTGCACGGATGACCCTCTCTACGTTGAATACCACGATCATGAGTGGGGGGTCCCCATCCATGACGACCGCCTACACTTTGAGATGCTCACCCTTGAGGGCGCGCAAGCTGGACTCTCCTGGCTCACCATCTTAAAACGGCGCGAGGGATACCGAGGGGCCTTCGCCAACTTTGACCCTGAGCGAGTGGCTCGCTACGCGTCTCGCCAGGTAGCTCGGCTGATTCACGATCAGAGGATTATCAGGAACCGGCTAAAAATTGAGAGCGCCATCTCAAACGCCCGCTCCTTTCTAAAAGTGCAAGACGAGTTTGGTAGCTTTGACCGCTACGTGTGGCGTTTTGTGGATGGTCAACAAATCCGCACTCCTGGAGCGCTGTCCAAGCGAACGTATCGAGCCACCTCACCCGAGTCCGACGCGCTATCGAAGGATCTTAAGCGGCGAGGATTCTCGTTCGTTGGCTCAACAATCATGTACGCCTACATGCAAGCCACGGGGCTAGTCAACGATCATGAGGATCGGTGTTTTCGCTGGCGGACGGGCTAACCACTCGTTGGTGTTCGCCCGATAATTATCGGCACGGGCTAGCTCTTTGATCCCGCCACTCGATTGAGCCACTCGATCCTCTCGCTGATCGTTTTTTCATTTCCGCGATCACTTGGCTCGTAGAAGGGCCTTCCCACGACCTCTTTAGGCAGGTACTCCACTCCAGGGGCGTAGCCATATGGCTCATCGTGCGGATAACGGTACCCCTCCCCGTACCCAAGACCCTTCATCAGAGAGGTTGGAGCGTTCCGCAGGTGCGGCGGCACACTGGCGGTAGGATTGCTCTTGATCGCGTGAAGGGCCTTGTTCAGGGCTACGTAACTCCTATTTGATTTCGGAGCGGTCGCAAGATAGGTGATACACTGGGCTATGGGGATCCGTCCCTCAGGGAGCCCAACCAACTCAAACGCCTGTAGAGTCGACACAGCAAGCTGTAAGGCGCGTGGATCGGCGTTACCAATATCCTCACTCGCGAAGATCACGAGTCGACGGATGAGGAATCGAGGATCTTCTCCTCCCTCCAGCATGCGGAGCCCCCAATAGAGGGCCGCGTCCGGAGCGGAGCCTCGCAGACTCTTTATGAAGGCTGACGATATGTTGTAATGCTCCTCGCCATCACGGTCGTACGCGAGAACTCGAGCGCTCGCGAGAAAATCTCTCACACTTTCTACGCTAAGATCCCCCTCGCCCCCCTTTCCGACCGTGTCTCGAAATGACTCAAGGAGATTGAGCAACCTTCGCCCATCTCCTCCGCACGCCTCCTGAAAGAGCGCGCGCGCCTCCTTCGTGAGCGAGACCCCCATCTCCCCTTCCCCTCGCCGGCACACATCCGCGAGGGCCTCCATGGAAAGGGGCTTCAGCGCCACCACCCGACATCGAGAGAGCAACGCGGCGGTCAGGTAAAAAGAGGGGTTCTCAGTCGTCGCCCCAACGAGAGCGATCGTTCCAGCCTCAACATGCGGAAGGAGCGCGTCCTGTTGGGCCTTGTTAAACCTATGAATCTCATCAACCAGGAGAAGGGTTGGTTTTTCTCGTCGTTTTGCGGCGTCCACCACCTCGCGAACATCCTTGACGCCAGCAAGAACCGCGGAGAGCTCAACGAACTCACAGTCGTAGAGACGCCCAATCAACTTGGCGAGGGTAGTCTTCCCACAGCCTGGCGGCCCCCACAGGATAGCTGAGGGTATTCGACCCACGCCGGAGCGAAGCTGCGCCACAAACGCCGCGTCGAGCGCCTCAACTCCGGCGAACTCGCTGAGCGCTTGGGGCCGCAGTTTCTCGGCAAGGGGGATCTGACTCATACGACCTGCAGAAAAGCGACGGAGTATCGAAACCCCTCCTCAAACTGCCGCAATGAGAATGACTCATTCGGAGAGTGAATCCGATCCTCCTCCATTCCGAATCCCACCAAGATCGGCGCTCCTCCAGATACTGAGGCGAGTTGTGGAATAATCGGCACGCTAGCTCCCTCCCACAGGTAAACAGGTTCGCGACTAAATGACCGAGCGATAGCCTCGCAAGCCTTCTTAACAACGGGCGCGTGAACTGAGAGGCGAAACGCTTTGCCACCAACGCTCTCATCGAGGATCTCGACCCGGGTGCCGACCGGGGCGGCGCTCCGGAGATAACGCTTAATTTTTTCCAACGATTCGGGGGGATCCTGCCCCTCAACGAGACGACTGGAGATCTTGGCCATGCCGTATGATGGAATGACGGTCTTACCACCAGCTCCTTGGTATCCGCCGCCGATACCATTTACCTCAATGGTTGGTCGGAACCCTCTCCGCTCTAAGGGGTGCAGGCCCTTCTCCCCTCCAACGAGAGGCGCCCCAATCGCGCGTGACACCTCGTCCAGATCTAATGGCGCCGCTTGCGAGCGCGCTCTATCCTCAGGGCTTGGCTCCGCGAGCCCGTCATAGAAGCCAGGGATCGCTATTGAGCCGTCCTCATGGTGCATACCACTAACTATCCTCGCCAGCGCATGCAAGGGATTGAGGACCATCCCTCCATACACACCAGAGTGGAGATCCATAGTAGGACCATGCACACGCACCTCACACGATATTACGCCGCGTAAACCCATCGTTATCGTTGGCACCCCGTGGGCGACCATACCGGTATCACACACCATCAAGATGTCCGCCTTGAGAGCTTCACGCCACGAGTGTAATCCGGCGTGCATCGCCTCACTTCCACACTCCTCCTCCCCCTCTATGATAACTTTTATGGTCGGAAGCTTAGCTCCCCGGGACCGCAACGCCTCAACCGCCTTGAGGAAGAAAAACACCTGTCCTTTGTTGTCCTCGGCCCCACGAGCGTACATGCGGCCGTCTCTCAACGAAGGCTCAAAAGGCGGTGTTGTCCACAACTCAAGGGGCTCAGGGGGCTGCACATCGTAGTGCCCGTAAAAAAGCACAACGTCTTTAGTCGGATCCCCCTCCAAAATACCGTACACGAGGGGCTTGGTATCGGATGGCCATATTTCGGAGTGAAAACCAAGCTTCCTCAGGTGTCCCGCGACCCATTCGGCGCACGCTACGCAATCGAGGTGATAAGCTGGATTCGCGCTCACGCTCGGAAAAGAGAGGAACTCTTTCCACTCCGATATGAAGCGCTCTTGATTCCTTGCGAAGTACTCTGACACCCATTCCATTTTTATTCCTATCCGAAAGGAGCTGACTGGCGGCATTTTGCTACATAACGAACTCTGGGGAAAACGATAAAGTGCCCGACAATCGCTATTTCTATCGGATTCCTATCTCTCGCCCCGAGAGAGCCCCCTTGCGCCCTCACCCCACCCCTTTCCCGCATCCGAGCTAGTGGCGTCAAGATGACCTCGGTTAACCACATAACCGAGATCAAACACCAAAAATCATCCCGTTGCGCTCTCATCAGCTCGGTGCGATTATCACCTTACACACTTCATAGTATTTTGTACGGACACACATGCGACCTCTTAAAAGCATCCTCTCATCATCTTTTGTAGTCCTCGCGCTCGCCTCAACTATCCCCCTCTCCGGTTGCTCTTGGTTTAGCTCTGGAAGCGGGGAAGGCGAAGGGCTCTCCGAGGAGGAGCTCGCGGCTCAACGCGAGGGGCGGTTTGGAAGTGGCTCAATCCCCACGGCAGAGGGTGAAGGGATGTTTCACGACGTAAGGTTCGGCTACGATTCGTATTCGATTGACGATCAAGGAAGGAGCGATCTTGAATCTAACGCGCGGGTGCTCAAGGAGAACTCAGATCTTCGCATAACTCTAGAGGGACATTGCGACGAGCGCGGAACAGTGGAGTACAACATGGCTCTCGGGGCGGAGCGCGCACGCGCGGTGAAAAGCGCCCTCTCGTCGATGGGGGTCTCTTCGAGCCGCCTCGATACTATTAGCTACGGAGAGGAGATCCCTCTCGATCCCGGCCACGATGAAGTGGCTTACGCGAAGAACCGCCGCGTGCACTTCTCAGTTGGACAGGACAATCCAGCTCGCGGAAATTCGGGCAAATATTAGAAGGCAGGGGTCTCAGGAGACCCAGAATAGCTCGGAAGTGGTTGAACACATCCATACCTCTCCCCTTCTCTCGAGAGAAAGGGATGGGGAGGATTGGGTGCGGATGGGCGGCGCGCCGCTTTTGGAAGCTACCTTAAGAAACCTTATATTTTTACCGCTTACGGGACAGAAACGACCCAGCTACAAAAACGACTCAACTACTGTCTGAACTTTCGAGCGTGCTCGATAAAATGCCAAACAGTGCGAGCGAATGATTCAAGGTCCCCCGCGCGATCAGCGTGCAATCCGAGATAGACACCGGCACCGAAGAATAGCGCGAGACGCAATATCTTCATAAGCTAGCTCCTCCCTAAAACCCTACTACCGTGGCTCGCAAGAACGACACGCGCCCACCCCCAACCGATACTTCAAGGACACCCGCACTGGAGCGCGTACCCCCTCGTATTGAGATTCCACGAAAAGAGGATCGGAGCGAACTGAACAAGTAAATATTTATCCCCTCCCTCTCTCCCGGTAGATAGAACCCCTCTCTCAGGGGCTAGAGACGCTCGCGGGAATCAGAACTCCCCCCAGTTCTGTGATTAAAAGGTTTATGAGCCCTGGACGACGGTCAGCGTACACCAAAAAACAATAACTTACCCAAAGAGCCACCCCCATTCGCTCCAATGTAATAAGCCATTTGATTGGTGGGGTGGGATGCATGTATGTTCTTGGGGCCATGGCGAAAAAGCTCATCGACTCCCTATCGTTACCGGAGGAACTTAGGACCCTCCCCGTCCAGCAACTAGAGCAGGTGGCTGCGGAACTAAGAGATGAGCTGATCGACACTGTAAGCTCATCGGGGGGTCACTTCGCCTCAAGCCTCGGCGCCACAGAGCTAACCGTAGCGCTCCACACCGTGTTCAACACTCCTGAGGATCGTCTCATATGGGACGTGGGCCATCAGGCCTACATCCATAAGATGGTGACCGGGCGCCGCCAGCAGATGGCGGGAATAAGAACTAAAGGCGGCATCTCAGGTTTCCTCAAGCGCTCCGAGAGCGACTACGACGCCTTCGGGGCTGGTCATGCTGGCACGAGTATATCAGCCGCGGTCGGAATGCGCGTCGCTCTCGATCGAACCGATCCATCGCGCTATGTAACCGCGATTATCGGTGATGGATCACTTACTTCGGGAATGGCCTTCGAGGCGCTTAATCACGCCGGAGATCTCGGACTAAAGCGTTTCGTGGTCGTACTGAACGACAACGAGATGTCGATCTCCAAAAACGTGGGAGCGTTGAGCTGGCTCTTCTCAAAAGCTGTAACCGGGGAGGCCTCCTCGAAAGCGCGTCAGGTATTTAAGAACCTCCACCGCAAGGGCTACCTTCCGGATCTTCTCTACAAGGCGATTGACCGCGCTGAGGAGGCGACTCAGGGCTTCTTTTCATCTCCCGCGATGCTCTTTGAGGCTTTCGGGTTCAGGTACATCGGCCCGGTCGACGGGAACAATCTCCCGGCGGTTATCCACGCTCTAGAGAATGCGAAGCGTCAGGATATCCCCGCCATCGTTCACTGCCGAACCGTAAAAGGGAAGGGGTATGAGCCGGCGGAGGGCGATCCGATCTTGTGGCACGGAGTTGTCCCCTTCGATCGCTCTAAGGGAGAATTCAAGGCCCCTGCCCCCTCCCCCGCTCCGAAGAAAATTCCATCGTACACCGGAATCTTCGCTGACACCCTGACGGATATCGCCCGCGGGGATCGGCGCGTAATCGGAATTACCGCGGCGATGCCGAGTGGCACCGGTCTGGACAAGTTTCAATCCTCCCTCCCGGATCAATTCTGCGATGTGGGAATCTGTGAACAACACGCTGTAACCTACGCCGCTGGACTCGCCTGCGAGGGGCTCCGGCCGGTGGCGGCGATCTACTCCACGTTCCTCCAACGCGGGTTCGATCAAGTTGTTCATGACGTGTGCATTCAAAACCTCCCTGTGACCTTCGCGATCGACCGCGGCGGAGTCGTGGGCAACGATGGCGAGACTCACCAAGGAGTGTTCGACATCGCCTATCTTCGACCTATCCCCAACATCGTCATCATGTCCCCCAAGGATGAGAACGAACTGCGTCACATGCTCTACACGGCGATCGAGCGCAATGGCCCCACAGCGGTGCGGTATCCTCGTGGGAACGGAACCGGTGTCGAGCTTGACGCTAACTTGACGAACCTACCCATCGGGAAGGGAGAGGTAGTGCGACGGGGCGAGGACGCGCTCATAGTTGCCTTCGGTCCGATAATCAGCAACGCGCTAAATGCGGCGGATACCCTGGCGAGCGAGCACGGGATCACCTGTACCGTTATCAACGCGCGCTTCGCTAAACCTCTCGATGAGGATCTCCTTCGCGCTGAGCTTCCTAAGTACGCGGTTATCTGCACCCTTGAGGATCACGCCATAGCGGGAGGCTTTGGATCCGCGGTCACTGAATTCGCGAACGACGCGGGAATCGCGCTGCAAACAACTATTAAACGTTTCGGCGTCCCTGATTCTTTCGTTACGCACGCTAGCCAGGCGGAGCAGCACTCTGGTATGGGGTACGACTCACAGAGTATTGTAAACTTTGTAGTCTCTCAGCGAGCAATCCGACAGATGGTAGCCTAGCTCCCGCTTCACTGGGGTGAGGCGCGAGCAGCTTTTTCTTTTGCATAGCGCCCTGGGGGACTTCCTTGCTCAATCCGCTAAGACGCCCCCCCCAAACTGATCTTTCCCTTGAGAGGCGTTTGAGTAATAACCTGATTCCAACAGATCCGATCAGATAGAGGGCGCAACTCCACTATTCACCACAGGTAACAGTGACTCTCTACCAACTTAACCACCTTACAACCGATACGCCCCAGGTTTCCGGGTAGCCCCCTAAAGATCTTGCTTGCAAACCGGTTTTTTTTTGAGCACTCTCGTAAGTGGCATTCGAATTATCCATGAGAAGTTTGCAGCCTATGCACTCAACCGGAACGCACCGCCTAGGGGCAGCTCTCTTAGCCCTCTCGCTCTCTTTCCCAGGCGGACGGGAAAACGCTCAAGCTCAGTCCCCGCTTCCTTCGACACCAGCCAAAGCCACTTCCACTGAAAGAGAGGTGTCACGTCAGGGGAAAGCCTCCCTATCTCAGGAGAGGATCGCTCAGTTAGCGACCGCCGCGCACGTGGGATTGACCGTAGTACAGGAGTCCGGTTCAGGGTACGCGTCAGGCGTGCTGGTCCAACCTTCGAAAGAGATGGAGCGGCTTCTCCATCCTGATGAGGCGCTTGTGCTCTCGGTGAGCCACAACGCCGCGGACTGGACGGATCACTCTCGCGTTTATGGGACCCTTTTTACGCCCAGCGCGCAGAGAAGCGCCCCAGCTACCCTAGTCCGGACAAACTACGAAGCGCGTGTGATAGGTCGTTTTGTAAATGTGGATGAGGATAGGGGTATACTCACAACGAGCCGAACTAACGTTGATATCGCCTATCTTGCTATTCGCGTGCCTCAAGACCAAGTGGAGGTGATAAGAGAGAGAGCGCTCCCAATGAGCGTTACCGACACTTCGAAGCTAAGGATTGGGACACCCGTATACGCGGTCGGCAGCCGCAATGTGGAGCCCCACCCCTCCGGAAAGGGTTTGATGGTCTCAAAGCCAAACTTCCGCAAGGGGATCGTCCTTGATCCCAACTCTCAGGCGACAAACACTCCCCTCGGCACCCAATTTGGAAAGGTGCCTGATCATCTAATTTTGACCACCGTCCAGTGTGAACCGGGCGATAGCGGCGGCGCCCTGGTCTCCGTCAACGAAACTTCAGGCGCTCTTGAGGTTGTGGGAGTATGCTCCGGAGGAAGCGAAACCTCAAAGGAGAAGGACGGATGGATAGATTTCCCCGTTCAAGAGGCGGGCGTGACACAAGATCAGATCAATCAGCACGGTATGGCCGGGGCAACTCTTAGAGTACTTCCCCAAGCGCGATCGCCGTATCGAGGACACTTCACGGGCGTGCCCGCTGGGGGAACCTTAGGCACTGCTCTCGTGACGCGCTACGACGAGCTCGTGAAGGAGCTTGAACAGGTCGAGGCGATCTACGCGAAACTTAGACAAAGTTTCTTAGAGGATGGTGGCCCCCAGGCCGAGATCGATGGTCTGAATAAGCTCCACGAGGGAGCTCGAAAAAGGATCGTGGCGGAGCTTAATGAGTTTAAGCCGAGCAGGGAGTAGAACCGCCCACCCCTCCCCCTCTCCTCAAACCAGGTCAGAGTATGTAACGTTAGACGGGGAATCTCTCCCTTGTAGTATCATCCGCCACCCGACCTATTCTAAAACACCCTGAAAGACTAACTTCATAGCGTTTTCAATATATTACACGCGGCACATTTCCTGCCCAATGCTAATCAAAACCTGAAGCACCTATCCCGGATTCGCGGATATGGGTGTGAAGACCCTTTAGGTCTAGGTGGGTTTAGGTAGTAACGAACACACTTTTGGGAGTAGTACGATGAATTGGTCCAGTGGGGGAGATTTCACAAAGAGCCTCTTGAGCTTACAGCTTCAACTCCAGACGCTCTTAGAGGGTGTCGGCGGAGAGGAAACGGCGGGCCTCCTGGATGGATTGGCGAAGCTCACCGATGCCGAGCGTTCGGCGGTAATTCCAAAGATTACAAAAACTATTAACGAGCTCATTCAGAGTGATAAGCGATTGGTGTCCGAGAAGGACAGAGAGCTCAAGCGTTTCGAGGATTCCCTATTCGACGGCGTCCTTGAGGCGCTTCAGCAACACTCAAATGCGGCGGTCGCTAAAAAAGAGACCTCTCCAAAGCTCGCTGTTGTCCCTGGCGGAAAGTCTCCCAAACATTCAAGCGCTTTCAAGAAACCGGTTCGGATTCCAACCCTGATCGACCTGTCGAAGGCGAGGGAATCACGAAGGCACCGTGGGAGCGACCTTCCAAGGGACCTCGCCTGAAGCGGGATCGGTCACCTGAGCGGGATATTGTCCAACAACCTGACACCCTCAACCGTAACTGCCACGAGCATCCGGGAGAGGGGGGAGATCACCTCCGATCTGGTGAGGGTATCCTCACGAACCGCCACTATGTAGTCGATCTCCGCGACCGCGATCTCCCCTAGGAATCGTCGGACGACCCCCTCCAGCCGTTCGGCTGAGCGCTCGCCCTGTTGGGCCATAGCTTGAGCGGAAACGAGGCCGCGATGAATGGCGAGAGCGTTCCGTCGCCCCTCCGGGGATAACCTCACGTTGCGTGAACTAAGGGCGAGGCCATCGGTATCTCGCACGAGCTCACCCCGAATTACCTCAATATCGAACTTAAGGTCTTCTACCATCTGCTCTATTACCCGCAGCTGCTGAAAGTCCTTCTCACCAAAGATCGCGAGACGCGGAGCAACGGCGTTAAAGAGGATGCTAACGACCGTGGCGACACCGACGAAGTGCCCGGGGCGACTCGCTCCCTCTAAGAGATCCCCCAACTGACCAACACGCACCGCGGTCTGAAAATCCGGACTATAGACCTCAGAGACGTGTGGCGCGAAGAGAAAGTCCACCCCCTCCCCCGCGAGCAGCGCCGCGTCCCGCTCAAGGTTGACTGAATAAGCCTCATAATCCCTGGGGTCGTTGAATTGCTTCGGATTAACGAAGATTGAGCACACCGTCACATCACTACAACGCTGGACAGTTCGCACAAGGGAGAGGTGTCCCTCATGCAGAGCACCCATGGTTGGCACTAGCCCGACGCGTTTACCATTGAGACGGTGCGCCCTGAGAGCGTCTCGCAAGTCAGATACAGATGTGTGGGTTTGCATGGCCTCATTTCCCCTCTCTCTCCCCCGACCTCCTTCTGATCAGGTCGCCGTTGAACCCTTAACGAAACATAAATTTCCGGCGGAAGCGAGGTAAAACCTCCCTATTGCGATAAAGTCAGGTTTGGGCTGAACTTTCAAAGCCGAGGTGGCGCAAGACCGATGGTTTATCGGCTTCGGTTTCGTGAGGGTTTTCTCTATCTAGAAGCTTAAAGTTCCCCTTACGAACCGCTCTACTAGAGGACGGGGTTTTGCCTGGCGTCCCTAGGGGGATAGCCGACGAGCGTGGTCGCTGGTAGCCTAATTGAGTTGTTGTTAGTCAAAGTAGATATGATGCGAGCAAATCTCGGTCTCAAACGTGAACGGCACGCCGGTAAAGAGCTAAGGGGCGCCTTGCTTCTCTCGCGAGGATGCGCGCTTCTTTGCGCGGCGCTCCTCACGGCGTGCTGGTCCTCGTCGGAGCCGGAACCTGAACCTGAGGCCAAGGAGATAAAGGCCAAAGATTCGCCTCTCTCCACAGAGGCGCCCGAAGCGGAGCTCCTAGCGCTGAGCAAGCAGCTCTACCAAGCGCGCATGTACACCGTGGCGCGGGATTCGCTTCAGTCTCTAAAGGAGCGCTATCCACTCGGAGCGTACGCCACCTTCGCTGATATAAAGGTCGCTGACTCGTACTTCTTCAATGGGGAGTACAACGAGGCAGCTAAGTTCTATGAGGGCTTCCTCAAGAGCTATCCCGGGAGCCCCGACTCTCCATACGTCGAGCTGCAAGCCGCCAGAAGCCACGTCCGCTCCTCCCGCGGAGTCGGGCGCGATCGGCAACCACTTGAGCGTGCCCTAACAATATATGACGGCATAGTGCAGAGGTACCCGGGGAGCTCGTATGCCCAGACCGCTGAGCGAGAGCGAGCGCCGATCATCAAACAACTCGCCGATTACGACCAACTGATCATCAATTTTTACCACAACCTCGATAATAAAGCGGCTGTTGAGGCGAGAGAGAGGCAGTACAACGAGCGTTGGGCTAGCCGACTTTCAGAGGCGAAGGTTGAGGAGGCCCAGCCGGAAACTCCGTTGCGCGCGCTCCCTCCCCTAACCCCACCACCTCTCCAAAAAGAAGCCTTGAGAATCCCCCCAAAAACGTCCCCTCAGACGGCTCTAGATTCCTCTACCTCAAAGGAGGCGGGATCACCCGATTCAGTGCAGGTGCAACAGGTAGAGTGCCACCCCTCAAACAACCCTCCCTACGGAGCGATCGAGATGAGTCGTCTTCCAAAGACCATCTCATCCGCGGGCTTCATCGAAGTTCGCGAGCCGGTCGATGGCGTGATAGCCGTTACCGGACTGGGGTTGAGATCATCTAAAGAGCGCTACTCCTGCTTTGGCACAGATGACGTGGAGATAACCCGGGATGGCACCCTGCTCATACGGGGGGACTCCTCCGTTGAGCTCTCAACGCTTGAATCTCCTCCCCGGCTCCTCGTTACGAAAATGGCTCCCCAATAGATGGTGAATAGTTTTTCCAGGCCCGTTTGATTTTTCCTTACCCTAGAACGTCGTCCTCTCATCTTATCGTCGATGGGTAAAAAAAGATCTCTGGGACATAAAACGCCGTGTGCAGTAGACGTTCCTTGTCCCGGAAAATAAAGCAACCCATTAGATCATAAAGGGTTAATTTTATCTTTTCTCCGGTTTTTTTGAGCTACTCGTGAGTAAGACTATAACGCTACAGGCACTTAGAGATCTCGACTTCGCGCAGATCATGCATCGCCTGATGCGTCGGCAAAACATCGTCTTAATGACCAAGCTCGCTCGCCTAGCCTCGATCGGTGTAGCAACGATAGCCCTCATCACGTTCCTCACTATCACCATCCGAGACACCCTATCGCGTAAGGGCATTGAGGGTGAACTAGAGGGTCGCCTCGCAACAATCATGAACGGGATGGCTCCAAACGCTCTCCCCACTCCTGATAAGGAGAAGAACTGGAAGCTCATCTCTGAGACCACCGTGTTCGGCGTGCTGGGGAAGAGGGAAGAGGCCCCGATAGGGGCGCCCCCACCGAGCCCCTTGAGCCTTACCCTGATCGGAACGTTCCTCACAGAGGGCCAGGAGCCCTACGCGATCATCGAGGACAAGAAGAAGCAAACCCAAGATATGTTTCTGATCGGCAACTCAATCTTCGATCAGGCCACACTAAAAAAGATATACCAAGACAGAGTTGAGATTGAGCGCCTAGGGAAGCTCGAAGTTTTGCGCCTCGACGACTTTGGCGGCTCCGATGGCCCAGCGGCAGGCGGTATCGCGGCGAACGGTGATGACTATGTTGTGGACGAGGCGGAACTCGACAAGGGTCTTGAGAACCTTCCGCTCCTCCTCACCCAGGCGCGCGCTGTTCCCTACTTCAAAGATGGACGCTCCATTGGTCTGCGGCTATTCGCGATCAAGTCCGGAAGCCTCTATGAGAAGATAGGGCTTAAAAATGGCGATATCTTAAAGGGTATCAACGGTAATAGTTTAGCTGACATTACCCAGGCCCTAAAGCTTTTTGAGCAACTGAAACAAGAGCGCAGTATCAATTTAGTCCTTGAAAGGGACAAGCAAGATCGAGAGTTTAAGTACACCATAAGGTAAACCATGAAACCCATTTCGCGTTACCTCACCACCTTTGCGGCGATCTCCTTGATCATCAACTGCGTCACCCCTGAGGGAGTGGCCCAGGCTCGCCCAAACAAAAACGGCCCCACTCAAGAGGGAGGGGATGATTACGCTAAAGACTCAACGACTGAGATTAACGTCAAAAACGCTGACATCGCCTCGATTATCAGAATTTTCTCCCGCAAGACGAAGCGAAATTTCATCCTCGATGAGAAAGTTCGCGGCAAGGTCTCTATTTATCTTCCTGGAAGAGTATCAGCCGAGGAGTCCCTGCGAATTCTCGATTCAGTGCTCGCGCTCAAGGGATTTAGCTCAGTTCCTATCGGAGACAACCTCTGGAAGATCGTGCCCTCGAAAGAAGCTCGCCAATCAACGATACCGACCCTAACTGAGTCGAGGATCGATAAACCGACCGCCGCCGTTGTTACTCGTCTAATTAACCTGAAGTACGTAAGCGCGCAGGATATTCAACAGATCCTCTCTCAGCTCATCTCAGGTGATGGACTGGTGAACGCATACACCGGAACGAACTCGCTAATAGTGATCGACTCCGAGGATAACATTGAACGTCTGGTTAAGCTTGTTGACGAGCTCGATGTCCCTTTCTCCAACAGAGAGATGACGATTATTCCCATCCAGTTCGCTGATGCCGAGGATATAGCTCAGAAACTAGCCGACATCTTGGGTGAGAACTCAAAGAAAGATGGCGCGTCAGCGGAACTCGCGCGAGCCAGTATCGGCGATCCCAACGCGGCGGCAGCTCCCCCGGCCGGAGGAGCGGTGCCTCGCCAGATATCGGGCAAAACAGTAGCGGCTCGTGGACTTGAGCCCAAGATAATCCCGGATCAGAGAACGAACGCAATTATTGTTGTTGCTGATGGTGACACTACCGCTCGAGTCCGCGCTCTCATCGCGCAGCTCGACAGTAAGGTCGATCTCTCAGGGAATAAGTTTTACGTGTACCGGTGTCAGCACGCGAACGCTGAGGAACTGGCTCAGGTACTCTCCGGTCTTGCTGGAGGTGGAGGCGCATCGACCGGAACTGGCGCGGGAGGCGCGTTCTCGTCGGGCTCAAAGACTGGCGGAACATCGCGTAGCGGCCTCTCCAATTCCCGTAACAGATCCCAATCCTCTCTGAGCGGCTCACAGGGTGGCGCCAACGCGGGTGGTGGCGGCGCGAGCGGCCCCCAGGGACCGACCTCGGCTCAATTAGGAGATAATATCTCCATCACGGCGGACCCGGCCACAAACTCCCTCATCATCGCGGCTAGCAAGCTCGATTACGAGCGTATCCGCAGCCTCCTTACACAGATCGACGTCAAACGCCGACAAGCTCTGGTTGAGGCGACCCTCCTTGAGGTGTCTATCGACAATACCATTCGAGCTAGCACCTCCTTCCTGGGCTCCACTGGTGGGGCCGATGGCGGGGGGCTCATCAAGAGCGACTTCGGTAGCAGCGCTAACAGCCTCAACACGCTCTTTAAGAGTCCAGAACAGCTGCAAGGCCTGACCCTTGCGGCCGCAAGCGCTGGGTCTCTCAAACTCCCCGGTGGGCTGACCATCCCAACGCAGAGCCTCTTAATCTCCGCCGCTCAGAACAATAACAACATCAACCTCCTTAGCGCTCCAACGATCTTGGCGACTGACAATGAGGAGGCGCAGATAGTTGTAGGTCAAAACGTTCCGTTTTTGGCGAGCACTTCAACAAACGCCACTAACCTTAACAACACCTTTAACCAGGTAGATCGTCAAGACGTTGGTATTACCCTGCGGATCACCCCGCAAATTAGTTCGCGCGACTATGTGACTCTCAAGGTGTTCACTGAGGTATCGGCCCTCGACCCCACCACGGTAACCTCAACACTTGGCCCTACAACCCGCAAACGTCAGAGCGAGACGACCATTATAGCCAAAGATGGGCAGATGATAGTGACCGGAGGCTTGATAGCGGACGACGTATCTGAGACTGACGAGGGCGTACCCTACCTGAAGGACATCCCAGTTCTGGGTCACGCCTTTAAATCGAACGCTCAATCGCGTCTGCAGAAGAACCTTCTCATCTTCCTCACTCCGCGTATCGTGAAGGATCAATTTGACGCGCGCGACGCCACGATTGAGGGTCGCGACAAACTACAAGATGTTATCACTAACTACGAGGTCAATCCGCCCCGCACGGACACGCTTAAGAATAGCCGCATCGACCAGGTTGCTGAATCGATCCCCTACGAGGGTCCAAAACCTGGTACTATCCTTCCCCCTCAGAAGTACTACCAGGCAAGCTCGCCGAAAACGCTGAGAGGCCCCAAGGAGTCATCAACCATCGTGGATGATCCAGGAAGAAACGTTCTCGACCTCGACGGCGGGAAGTTCAAAGTTCCCCCAGCTAAGCGAGACGATGATGTGCTCGACCTGGACGCGCTGCCATCCTCAGCTTCACCTCGGTCCGCCCTCAAAACGTCGGCGGTTTCGCAAACTCCACGTGGGACCTTTCTTGTGGTTGAGCTCACACGAAAAGAGGACGCCAAGAGAGAGCTACCCTTTCTTTCCAAGAACTCGCACGGCATAGGGGGTATCCTAGTGCCAGCGGGGAGCCCGGAGGCCGCGCGGGCATTCTTCGAGCCCAAAGGCCACTATGTGTATTCGTTTAATGGACAGAGCATCCCTCTCCGAATACGGTCGAGTTACCCATCACATGAAGCCGCTCAGTTAGGTTATCCAAGCCTTACTAGCTGGCACTCCCTCTCCCCCTACGAGATAATGAACCTTGGGAAGGCGCCTTGGTCCAAGAGAGACAAACGATGAGTACACCCCAAGCTTCTTCAGAAGATGAAACTTTAGCCCTTCCCGTCGGAGCGCAGGGCAGAGTGTTGGCTCAATTCTTGGGAATGCAGTACGTCGATCGACTCCCTGACCCCTCGCCTCCTCGAAATCCGGTGCGTGGGGACTTTGATCGGATCGCTGGGTCATGGGGGAGACAATTTCTCACTGTTCCGGTTGGTGGTGATGACTCACACGTGGTGGTGGCGACGGCCGATCCTCTTAACGTTGAGGCTATCGATCAACTCCGGGTTTGCTACGAGCGCCCCATTAAAGTCCTAGTCACCTCTCCGGACGAGGTCACCAAAGCGATTAACTCTATCCGAACGAGCTTGATGAGTGATCGTTCCAGCAATCTAGGCGGTTCGGATGGAAAGGATGAGGGAGAGGACTTTACCACCCAACTAAAGATCGATGTAACTGATTCCGACGATGATGACGCCCCTATTATCCGTTACGTCAACGCGATCATATTTAAGGCGAGCTCTGAGCGAGCCTCCGACGTACACATTGAGCCGTTTGAGGACAGGCTCAAGGTGAGATTCAGAGTTGACGGTGTTCTCTTTGATGTGGCCAGCGAGGATAAATCTTTTCAAGCGTCCATCATCTCTCGTGTCAAGGTCATGGCCGGACTTAACATAGCCGAGAAGCGCCTTCCACAGGATGGCCGTATCGGACTCAAGATCGCCGGCAAAGACGTTGATATCCGTGTGTCAACCGTACCGACACAGTTCGGTGAGCGGATCGTCATGCGTCTACTCGATAAAACGGGAGCCGTCCTCGACATTCAACAACTGGGGATCGACGAGAAGAACGTCAATCTCGTTATGAAACTCCTACAAAAACCGAACGGGATCATTCTCGTGACTGGACCAACAGGTTCCGGAAAAACGACTACCCTGTACGCCTGCCTTACCTACATAAACAAACCGGATCTGAACATCCTGACCGTAGAGGACCCGATTGAGTACCAACTGGATGGCGTTGGTCAGATGCAGATCAACTCCAAGATAGACTTCACCTTCGCTAACGGACTGCGAGCTATACTTCGTCAGGACCCAGACGTAGTGATGGTGGGAGAGATTCGAGATGGAGAAACAGCGGAGATCGCGATTCAGGCCTCTCTGACCGGACACCTCGTACTCTCAACGCTCCACACAAATGATTCAGCGGGGGCGGTGACACGACTCCTCGACATGGGAGTTGAGCCATTCCTAGTATCCTCAAGTCTCCTCGCCGTTGTGGCCCAACGCCTAGTTCGTCGCCTGTGCAAACACTGCAAAGTTGCCGCTGAGATCACGGATGAGGAACTTCGGGAGCTGGGATACAATCCGGCTCAAGTGTCTAATCGTCAAATCTTTCGACACTCCTCGGACGGCTGCCCTCAGTGCCAGGGGACAGGATACTCCGGTCGACTGGGTATTCATGAGATCCTGGTAATCGATGACGAGGTGCGAGGACAGATCCAGCAGCGCCTTGACTCTAACTCGATCCGAACAGCGGCGATTAAACGTGGATTCTCCACTCTTCGAATGGATGGCGGTCGAAAGGTACTACAGGGGATCACCTCAGTCGAGGAGGTTATTCTCGCCACCCATGATGATTTCGCCTAGTGGGCTGGATGATGACACGGGAATAGCGTTATGCCTGTTTACGAATATGTCGCTCTGAATCCCACGGGAAAACGGATGAAGGGTCTGGTTGACGCGGACACCCTGCGCGCGGCTCGAACAAAACTCCGCGCTCAAAACATCTTCCCAACCGATATTAAGGAATCAATTAAGGCGGCCAAAGAGAATAAGAAGAATGTTGGGGGGGTGTTCGGCGATCGGGTCTCGCTCAAGGATCTGACCGTAGCCACTCGACTACTTGCCACTCTCACCAACGCCGGCCTGCCGCTGGTAGCGGCTCTATCCTCACTAGCGGAACAGGTAGAGTCAGCCAGCCTTAAGCGTAACATCGTCGATATCCGCGAGCGCGTCGAGCAGGGCAGCTCCTTAGCCAAGGCACTGGCCGCTTATCCTAAGGTGTTCCCCCGCCTGTACGTGAATATGGTCCAGTCGGGAGAGGCGTCCGGAACACTTGACACCATCCTCGATAATCTTTCAGATTACTACGAAGCTCAGATCGAACTCCGACGCAAAATATCCTCCGCGCTCTTTTATCCGATCTTAATGTTCGGCTTCTGCACCTTGGTGGTGGTTGGGCTCGTTACCTTTGTCGTTCCAAATATCGTCGAGATCTTTATTAAGCAGAAGATTGATCTCCCTCTCCCGACCCGCGCCGTGATCTTCCTCTCGAATGCGCTCACGGGATACTGGTGGTTGCTCGTGGGCTTGATAATCGGGATCGTGGCACTCACTCGGTACTACTACGGGCAGCCGAAAGGGCGTGAGTGGTTCGACCGCACACTGCTCAAAGCGCCACTCTTTGGGCCGATCTATAAAAAGATCGCCACCGCCAGAGTAGCCTCAACGTTGGGGACACTCTTAACCGGCGGAGTGGAGCTCTTGACCGCCCTCGATATCGTTAAGAATATTGTTGGCAACGTCCACATGCGTCGGGCTCTGGAAGAGGCCCGGGATGGCGTACGAGAGGGTCGTAGCCTTGCCAAGGAGCTCGCGAAGAGTGGTTACTTCCCTAACCTCCTCTCTCAAATGGCCTCTATTGGGGAGAAGAGCGGTCGACTTGAGGGTATGCTTACCAAAGCGGGGAGATCGTTTTCGTCCGAGGTCAACTCCGCGATAGCCGGGCTTACATCACTGATTGAGCCAATCATGATGATAGTCCTTGGGGGGATAGTCTTTTCGATCGTTATCGCGGTACTCCTCCCTATGACGAAGCTGATGCAGGCGGTCCGCCCAGGGGGGTAATCCTCGCAAAATCAGATGAAAATACCGTTGCCTGGACAGGCGTAACGTGAGAATCAAAGAGGGGAAAACAAACCATTTAGATTAATCCCAACCCCCTTGGTTTACAGAAGAAAACAAGACCTATATGAAACTTTCTAAAAACATAACCCGACACCTGAGGAAGCTTTCAAGAGTTCAGAATGAGCGCGGCTTAACGTTGATCGAGATTATTATCGTTCTCGTTATTATCGGTATCGCGATGGGATTCCTCTTCAAGACAGTTTTCTCGATGGGCGATGAAGCGCGGGTCGAGCTGACGAAGACCAAGATGAACGCCGCGAAAGGTCCCCTCTACCTCTATCAAATGAGAAACAACGCCCTTCCCCAAGACATTAAATCGATCGAAGCGGCGGATCTAACCGACGCCTGGGGTCGGCCGATTCAGTATCGCCTCCTCGACGGGGGGAGATCCTATGAGCTTAAGTCCCAGGGCGCCGATGGTCGCGACGGCGGCTCCGGAGTGAACGGCGACATCGTCATCACTGGCCCATGAGCCGAGCGGCTAGTATGTCGCGACAGCACAAAGAAGGGGTAGAGAGAGGGTTCACCCTTATTGAACTTGTGCTTGTGGTAACCATACTCGCGCTGATGGCGGGGCTAGTCACTGTACGGCTCAGCGACATCAACCTTTGGAAAGAGGAAGCCGCCGTTCGTAAGTTGAGCGATCTGGTTGTATTACTTAACAACCAAGCGGTTATGGACCAGAGCTTCTACCGGCTCGAATTCGATCTTGAGAACCGAAGTTATTCGGTTGGAGCGATCCGGTCTGAGAGCTCCATTGTCGCGGCTCAAGGTGGCGCGAACCTTCCTCCTCTAGCGCTTGAGTTGGCGGCTATGTTAAGCCCTAACCTGGGGGACGAATCCACGGTGATTCCCCCACCCTCATATCCCTCTCTTGCCCAACCGACCAAACTTCCTGGCTCGATGGAGTTCATCGACATCCTCACCCCTCGCGGCAAATCAATGGCGGGAGATAAGCGGGACAATCCCTTTCTGATATTTTCACCGCGCGGCACATCAGAATTTGGAGTGATTCACATGGCCCTCGGCCCGGAGACCCCGGTTACTATTCTGGTGAACCCTTGGACTGGCATGGCGGAGGTGTATCGCGAATATAAAGAGTTCCAGTGGACGCTTGGGAAGGGAGACAACCAATGAAACGCCCCCTCTCCTCTCAATCCGGATTTACTTTTATTGAGATCATGATAGCGCTGATAATCCTTGCGACCGCGGTGAGCACACTGTTGGGAATGCAAGGGGCCGCCATCGCTCGAACGGTCCGAGACAAGGACGCGCAGCAGGCGATGTTACTGGCCCGGAGGATCATGGCTTCGATTGAAGCGATGCCGCAGGGAAAAAACCTTGAGACCTTTGAGGACAAACCAGCCCTCGCGGCTCTCCAACAGTTTGGAATTCCGGACCCCCCCGATGAAGCCTCGAAACAGGCGCTCTCCCCGTTTAAGGTCTCTCTCGGCATGGGAGATTTAACGCTGCCGCTTCCAAATGTTGAGGAGGAGCCCTTAACAAAAATAAACCTCCAAATCTCTTGGGGGCCACAACCCGACGAGATGTTTTCCGTCACCTATCTGATACCGAGATAAATCCGGAGAGCGATCGCGATTTTCATGGCAACGTCAAGAAAACCAACATCCTCAAGCGAGTCGGGATTCACCCTGGTAGAGGTGGTGCTAGCGATAAGCATTCTCTCTGCCATGGTTGTGATCAACTACAACGTCATCATGAGCATGGTGGAAACCAAGGTGGAGGTCGACGATCGCCGCGAGGGCGTATTTGTCGCCAACTCCGTTCTGACGCGATTAACTCGTGAGCTCCAACTCGCCAAGAAGACCCCTCAACTTCCTCCTCCATGCGATGGTTCCAGCGCCACCACCCCCGGCGCCTTCATAGGTGACGGGGGCGCTCAAGGCGGCAGTGGTCCTACCCTAACGTTTTCTACGACTCAGGGGGCGCAGTACATCCCGGATGGCGGAGACCACTCCGGTCCTGTTCAGATCACATACCGAGTGGCAAAAGATCCAGACCAAAAAGATGAGAAGAACGCCACGCTCCTATTAATTCGTGAGGAGACCCCTAATCGCAAGCCGTACGCTCAATCGTGCAAGGACACCATACGCTTTCCGATCACCAATCGACTCGTCAACTTACAATTCAAATATTTCGACAAGGAAAACAATCTGTGGGCTGATGAGTGGAACGGCGCGCGATCAAAAAAGCTCCCAGATATCATTCAATTCACCATCTCCCTTAAAAGTGAGCGGGGACATGTAGAAACGTACACATCCGCGGTCGCCTTGGCAGGCTCATAAACGACCACTATCAACCACCTCTGATCCCTTTGACTCACGCACTCTGCGGGCTATAGTGCGCCTAGTATGAACGTGTTTTCGACTCTCATCGAGGCCGCCAACCGATGGCCCGAGACCCTCGGCATAGTCTCTAACGATGGCTCTCTCACCTATTCTGAGCTCTTCAGGGAGGCCGAATCCCTCCAACGCGAGTTGCTCGCGAGTGGAGTACGACCCGGCATGGGCCTGGGTCTCGTCGCGAAAAACAGCCCTGAGTTTGTGATTGGACTCATGGCAGGCCTGGCGTGCGAGGCTGTGGTTATGCCGCTCTCACATGAGCTGAAAGAGCAGGAGCTAAGCAGGGCCCTAGAGCTTATTCCGATGGCCGCCATCCTCCATGATGGAAACCTGACTAGCGAGCCGCGTTGGATTAATCGCTCTAGCCACCGAGACTTTCAGGTCGTAACCCTCTCGTCTGAATTTCACGGCAAGGTCGCTAGCGGTGTGCCCCAAGCCGCCGTTATACGCTTCACATCGGGCACCACTGGAAGCTCTAAAGGGGTGGTTCTCTCCCACCGAACGGTAACAGAGCGAACCGCGGCGGCCGGTCAGGCTCTCTCTCTACGCCCTGGGATGCGCATCCTCTGGGCACTTCCGATGGCACATCACTTCGTGGTGTCGATACTTGCCTACGTTCGTTTCGGTGTAACACTTGTGTTAGCCGACGACTCAACTCCTCAAAGTATCCTCGCCGCGGCCGAGAGGTACTCCCCGGAGCTCTTCTACGCCTCCCCTCCCATCCTTGAGAGCCTCGCGGTCGACACGTCTAACTCCCCACTTCCTAAGTCCATGAGGGTCATCTCTACCTCGACTGGCATGTCTAGAGATAACTTGCGCTTATTTGATGCGCGTTTTGGGCTCCCCGTTTATCAGATGTACGGACTGATCGAGGTCGGACTTCCCCTAGGAAACCTTGCGTCAGGCGCGCACCCGTTTGAATCGGTTGGTGCCCCAATCCCTCCGTATGAAGCCGCGATTCTCGATCCGCAGGGGAGGCGCCTCCCAGCAGGTCAGATTGGGAGGCTTGCTGTCAAAGGTCCCGGGATGTTTGACGCGTACTTGGCGCCCTACCGACCGCGAGAGGAGGTGCTTGTAAACGGATGGTTCATTACAGGAGACCTCGGTGTTCAGAGCTACTCAGGGGCCTTCACTGTATGCGGAAGGGAGAGATCGGTGATTCACTGTAACGGCGAGAAGGTTTTCCCTGAAGAGGTAGAGGGGGTTTTAAACTCCTATCCCGGCATCAAAAGCTCTCGGGTATTCGGCATTCAAGGAACGAACCTTGAAGACACCTCCATCGCGGAGATCGTGCCACACGCCGGCACAACACTCGACCTTGAGGCGGTCCGCTCTTACGCGAGCGAGAGGCTCTCACACCATAAGGTGCCGACACGCTTTGTCTCGGTTTCGTCTATTCCGCTCACACCCACCGGAAAGGTTATTCGCTCTTCCTAGCGGGAAGCGAATCACCCCGACTACGCGACGGGGAGTGGCTTTGAAAGCCACGCGCCCGTGATTATGTAATCATTGAAGAGGCTAACGCCCACCTCAAGACTTACGGGACCGGTTGATAAGGCGGGGAGTCGAACAGTGGCGGAGAACCCCAGCTCGTCATGCTTTGGAGTCAGGTGCGCCACATCGAACGCGAACCACACCCGGCGAAGAACATAGAGCGCTTTAAACACACTCTCCTTACCTGAGAAGAGCTTCACAGCGCGTTCAGTTCTCTTCGACGGGTCTGAGCGAACCCAATCGAACTCAGTCGGATCGGCAAAGCGGGCGAGCAACTCATCCGTATAACGCTCTTCGATCCGCTGGATATCTATACCGATAGCTGGAACATCTTGCTGCCATGCGGCGGCCGCAACGCCGTAGGTACCACTATGAGAGATCGATCCCACCACCCCTACCGGCCAGAGAGGCTCACGCTGCTCGCCACGAAGGACTGGCGAAACAACCGGAAATCCGATCCCTGAGAGAACGTTTCTGGCCGCCGCCCTTCCGAGGGTAAAATCCTGGCGCCGCTTCACAGAGACCGCGTCCCCGAGAGCTTCAAGCTCAAGCGGATGAAGCTGAAAGCCGTCCAGGTCACCCTCTGATACTAAGCTAAAGAAAACTGAAGGATTACCAAAAGGAGACACTACATCGCCCCCCTGAGAGCCTGAAAGCGGCTCCCCACACGCCACAACTGAACTAACCACGCGCCCCCCATCCGGAATAAAGCCCAAGGGTGATAATCTGTGAACAACTGCAAAAAGTTTGCGCTCTCCTTAAAGAGCACCTCTTTAGGGTAGCAAAATACACCCCACTCCGCAAAATAGGGTCTTTCATACCCGCCTCTAACCAACTGAAACTACGGGAATCTAATGAGCTCTGAACCCAGCCGCTAAAGTTTTATCTGGGAAATGACGGTTCAAAGCGGGCGCTACACCCTGCCTTGAGTGCTAACGAGCTCCGCTATTCCCTGCTCTATCGAATGAGTCGGTTCGTAACCAAGAGCGCGTCGCGCCAGGGAGATATCCGCGAGGGAGTGAAGGATGTCCCCCTTCCTAAACGGCTCCTGTTTTGGAAGTTGGATCTCTGATGGATCGATCCCCTGCATCCGTGCGCTCTCCACCCGCAGCAGCTCAAAGAGCCTCGTAAGGGAGGTGGTGGCGCCACAGGCGATATTAACCACTCCGTTGACAGCCTCGCTCCCCTTGGGCACCGTGCCCGCTAGGAGATTCGCCTGCACCACGTTGGCTACGTAACAGAAATCCCGCGACGTGGTACCATCCCCGTGCATCACGGCCTGAGCTCGGGAGTTAATCGCCTCAAGCCAACGGGGGATCACCGCCGCGTACGGACCATTCGGATCTTGTCGAGGCCCAAACACATTGAAGTATCTAAGCCCGACCGTCTCCATGTCATATGTCCGCCCGTAAACCTGCGCGTAAATCTCATTAGTCCTTTTCGTAACCGCGTATGGGGAGAGACAATTTCCGATCCGCGCCTCCGTCTTAGAGTCATCTGTTATGTCACCGTACACCGAACTCGATGAGGCATAAACAAAACGTTTCACATTAGCTAAACGAGCGGCATCCAATACGTTCAAGAAACCATCGACGTTCGACTGATGGGAAGCTACCGGGTCGGCGATAGAGCGAGGCACCGATCCTAGAGCCGCCTGATGCAGCACCACGTGCGGCGCGTTCAAACGCACCAGATCGGCCATCCCTTCTCGATCTCGAATGTCCTGCTCTATGAAGGTAAAAAGTCGCCTCTGGTCAGCGGAGGCGCTATCACGAAGATACTCGATGTTCTCCTTTTTTCCGGTAGAAAAGTTATCTATCCCGACGACTCTCTGACCATCTCGAATTAACCGCTCCACCAGGTGAGAGCCGATAAAGCCCGCCGCGCCTGTCACGAGCCAACAACGTTGTGAAGCCGATATGGCGCTCATCTCTATAAACTCCAATACGAGAGGTTCGCCGGTAATCCCGCGCTATCAAGCGCCGCCTTTACATCCACGATAACCCCCCTATCAACAACCAAATCCGCGAATTGCGAAGGTCTCATTTCCTTGAATGCCTGATGAGGAACCGCGTATACGAGCCCATTAAGTTCCTTCAGCTCACTCCAAGGCGACAAGGTCATTCCGTACTCCTCAAGGACTGTCTCCGCATCGGCCAACGGATCGTGGATCAGCGTCTCCACCCCGAACTCACGCAGCTCCTTAGCGATATCAGGGACCCTACTATTTCGAGTATCGGTGACGTTCTCCTTAAAAGTTACGCCCAAAATACCCACGCGCGCCCCCCTTAGCGGGATTCCGGACTGAGTTAGCAGCTTTACCATCCGCTGCGCTATGAAGGCCCCCATATCATCGTTAATCCGTCGTCCAGCCAGGATCACCTGCGGATGATATCCAAGCTGCTGAGCTTTAGCGGTCAGGTAATAGGGATCAACACCGATACAGTGCCCTCCAACGAGCCCCGGGGAAAACTTAAGAAAGTTCCACTTCGTGCCCGCCGCCTCAAGGACGTCCTTTGTCCTAATCCCCATCCGATCAAATATCAGAGCGAGCTCATTCATCAGCGCGATATTCAGATCGCGTTGCGTATTCTCAATGACCTTCGCCGCCTCAGCCACCCGGATCGATGGAGCTCTATGGAGCCCAGCTTTTACCACAGCTCCGTATACCTTGGCGATCCTATCGGTGGTGGCATCATCCTCGCCAGCGATAACTTTGACGATTCGCTCAAGGGTGTGCTCTTTGTCTCCTGGATTAATCCGCTCCGGCGAATATCCCACGAAAAAGTCTCTCCCCCTGCGCATCCCCGACTCGCGTTCGAGGATCGCTCCACAAACCTCCTCAGTAACTCCGGGATAGACGGTCGACTCGTACACCACGACCGCTCCACGCTTTAAGTTCTGTCCAACTGCGACGCTCGCCTTTGTCAGCGCGGTTAAATCTGGCTGTCTGTTCTCATCGATTGGAGTCGGAACCGCCACTATGATGAAGTCGCACCCAGATAAGGCTTTTGCCTCTGTGGTGAATTGCACCGTGGAGCCGCGTATCTCAGACTCAAGCCCCTCGAAGGTGGGATCCTGACCATCCTTTAGGGCGTTGATCTTTTCAGGATCGATATCGAGGCCGATAGTGCCCCCGAAGGCGCGCCCTATCGCGAGCGCCACAGGAAGTCCCACATACCCCAATCCAACGATACCAACTCTCTCATCCACCATCTTCACCTCTACAATGAATTCTCCACGTACCACCAACGGTCGCTATTGCCAACGCTCGAGGACCCCAAAAGCTCACAAACGTAATCCTAGCACTTGGATGTGCTAGGTCAAAAACCCCCTATCAAATATAGAAAGGAATCGATATTTCACGAGGAAAAACCTTCCTGAGTCCCTCACCCTGAGGATGATCTAAGTCATGGTTACACCCAAGGCCTCAACACCATACGAGGATATTCCGAGTTATATTCCCTCTCCGGCGACCCACGCTCCCAGTACACATTACTGGTAATGTCGTGTAGCATCCCCTGTACGTACAGGAGAGTCGCATGCATCAGAAACGGTCCGTATGGTCCCTTGAAATGGGGACCGTCGCCTCTATACCCATCAGAGTTCACGTCACCTTCCTCCTTCTCCTTGGATGGTTAACGTTCGGGTCGGCGAACGATAACCCCCTTCGAGAAGCCGCTTATGTCATTCTCATCTTTACCTGCGTTCTTGCCCATGAGCTCGCTCACGCAGTCACCGCCAAACGATTTGGGGTTCAGACCCAAGACATTACGCTCTATCCATTCGGCGGAATCGCGTCAATCATGGCACAACCAACACCACGAGGTGAGCTTTGCATCTCGATAGCTGGACCGCTCCTTAATATTCTTATCGCCGCCGGACTCTATCCGTGGGTTCACTCGGAGCTATTCTTTCAGCGTGATCTAACAAAACTCACCCTGATCGATAGACTGTTCGCGACCAACATCGGCTTAGCCGTATTCAACCTCTTACCCGCGCTACCGATGGATGGTGGGAGGGTCATGAGAGCGATCCTAAGCCTCCTCAAGGTAAAACAACCGACGCGTGTTGCTGCCCGTGTCAGCCAAGCGATCTGCGTGATCATGGCTATCACGGCGATCGCTACCGAACAGCCGATGCTGTTCGTTGTCGCGTTCATTATCTTCTTCGGAGCGGTACAAGAGTACGTGAGAGCCGAAGCCCGAGTTGTGGCGGTCGCCTTCACAGTCGCCGACGCCATGATCCCTCGGGCACGACTTGAGACCTTCACGCACGGCACAACCGTCTCAAAGGCTTTGCGTGTCGCCCTTACCTCACTTCAACCGCTCTATCCAATAATGCACGGCGACAAGGTTATCGGAATTATCCATCGCGATGACATACTTGAGCACGCGGCTACGCGACCCGACGAGTACCTCGGCTCCATTACGCTTCAGGAAGTACCGACGATTGATATCAATGAACAACTCTCATCCGCGTTCACTATGCTTGAGGAGACTGGAGCTTCGGTTCTTATCGTCACTCGAGAGGGTGAATTTACTGGCCTGCTTGTACACGATCGCTTATCTGATTTTCTCCTGCTCCAAGGACTCCGAGAGAGACGCTCAAAGGGCGATGACGCTGAATGGTCGACACCTCTATAACAACGTCAGATCACAATTCGGCGCCGGCTCGCGCCTCCAGATCGGTGTCGCTAGCCAGCGTCATCATGCTCGCCGCTGTTCGGGCGATCGGGTCCCTCCCGTTCTCTCTCCGGAGCGCTTTCGGGGGAGCGGTCGGCAACGTAGTGGGACGCTTACCTCTGCGTGAGGTCCGCATCGCGCGCCTTCAACTGGAAGTGTTCCTCCCAGAAGTTTCCGCAAGAGCTATCGCTCCTAAAGTGTTCGCCAACTTTGGGCGGTCAATTCTTGAGAGCTTCAACCTTACGCCCCTTCTGCGAGAGCCGTTTCCCAATATCAGATGCGATGATTGGGAAAGGATAGTTTCGTGGACTAAGGACAAACGACCGATTATCGCTCTCACCGCCCACACCGGCAATTGGGATCTCCTCGCCGCGTACGCAATCGCCAGAGGCGTTCCGATCTCTACGGTCGGGCGAGAGGCTCGTAACCCAGACCTCCAGGAGGTCCTCAAGACTCTCCGAAGGGCCTATGGCATCGACACTATCTGGCGCTCAGACAGAGGGGGTATTAAACGGATCATCGAGTGCTTCAAGGATCGTCGGGTGATGGCGGCGTTAATCGACCAGGATACGCGAGTCGACAGCTCCTTTGTTCCCTTCTTCGGCACACCGGCAAAGACCCCTTCGGCGCTGATCGAACTTGGCAAAAGGTGCGACGCTCGCTTCGTAACCGCGTTTATCGTGCGGGTCAAAGGCGCGCGATTTGAGATACAAGCCGCTGAGATTGACTCCTCGCTCCCCACTCTTGAGCTCCTCGCCGAATATCACCGGCGTTTAGAGGCTATAATTCGGCACCACCCTGAGCAGTGGGTCTGGTTTCATAAACGGTGGAGAACGAAAGAGAGCGGCGAAACATTGTCAACCAAGAGCTACCTATCCATGTTGTCTAGCAAGATCGATTCTAGCGGGAGATAAGATTCCGGGTTAGAAGGAAAGGGCTATGAGGCCCCCTTTCTTCCTCCCTCTGAGCTTTCACCTCTTGACCCCACGCGCGCTCGCCACACTGACCGCGGCGGCCGTGGTGGCCGGCTGTGTATCCCTTAAGGGCCCGGAGGCGCTCAACCGAGCCGACGAACTCACTGTTGAGGGAAGATACGACGATGCTATCGCCGCCTACCAGGAACACATTCAGGATCGACTAGGAGATGGCAATCGCCCTGAGTGGGAGAATCCGTATTTCTATCTGCTTAACATCGGGGACATAGAGCTCAAGCGAGACAATCCAGAGAAGGCCCTGGCGCGGTACGAGGAGGCTGAGCAAAGGGGGGTTGCCCTCTCCCTCGTCGCAGACCGATATCGAGCCGTGGCGACCTGGCATGAGGAGCGTCACGAGCTACAAAAGGCTCTTGAAGTGCTCAACACATACCGCTTAAAGGACCCCCTCATCTTCGACTCTATGTTAGATAGAATCGCTCGTGAGCTCACTCAGAGTGAGATTCCTGAGAAGTAACGAGGTAGGTACCATGGAACGCCTGAAGCGCCTATAGAGCGACCTGTAAAGAGGAGGTCCGCGCAGCGAGTCTATCAGCAGCTCTACGTCGCGCCCAAGTGCTTTAGAAACGTTTTATCTTTAATGGCCGCCTCAATAGCGCTCGCCATCGCCGTTCCTAGCACCCCCTGAATATCACCCTCGCTAAGAAAGGGGTGCTTCTTGTTCGCCTCGCCAGTGTACGTTGCTCGGTACACCACCTCACCTGAGGCGCTTCGAACACTTACCTTTAACTTAGCGTTCGCGACAACTGATGAAGCTGGAAACTCTGGACTAATCCGAGCGCGCCAGTCGACCACTTCACCCTCTACCGTCGCGGTCTTTAGGAGAGAGACACGCGCTCCCGCGGCGCGCAGTTGACGCTCCAGGCCAGTTTGCACAACGGGCCCAACCTCTCCATCGGTTAGAACCTCACGACCATCGATCGTGGCTAACGTATCTGAAGACCGTCCATCGAGAAATGAGCCGATCTTCACCTTGGCTCCAGCGGCGGCTCCTTTCAGCTCCTTTGAGTCCTTCTCATCTTCAAGGACGACCTCCGGGGCCTGCATACGGAGTCCAAGCTGGGGAGAACACCCTGCCAGGAGGGTCGAGATAACTACTGCTGACGCTATACTTGAGAGTCTCATGCCCCAATCTTGACGGCTCAGGCGAAATTACGCAACCGGGAGCGAACGGCCAGAGCCTCCTCCCGAATTATATCGCTATCGCTCCGTTCACCTGTCAGCAGGAGCTCTTGTACCTTGCCTATCGCTCTCCCACCCTCCTTGCCGGCGATCACCGCGGTGGCCCAGAGGGCATGTTGACGAACGAGAGTGGAGGGGTCGTTCTGCGCTATCTCACAAAGTAGCGGGAATAATTCAACCGCGTGGGTATTAGCGGCGACTACGGCGGCGTTCCTCAACAACCCGGAGCGCTTCGCCCGCATGATGGCCGTGCCTTGAAACGCCCCGGTGAACTCCGTATCACTCCGTAGCCTTAAAACCTGCCCCAGTGGAAGGGATGGCCCGACGCCTGCTCCAGCCGAGAGCTCTCTCAGATCCGCCACTCCCCGCCTCTTAAGGGAGATGGCGTTAAAGGGGCACACCTCTTGGCATACATCGCACCCAAAGAGCCACTCACCGACCCACGATCGCTCCCCGTATGAGAGCGAACCCCGTTTCTCAATCGTTAGATACGAGATACACCGCGAAGCGTCCAAGACCCTCTCTTTTACGAAAGCCTCAGTTGGACACTCAGTTAGACATCGTGAACACGAGCCACAGTGAGACGGGGCCAGGCGTTCCTCGGTGCCGTTCTCAATTTCAACATCCCACAAAACCTCACCGAGGAAGAAGAAGCTTCCCCGCCTCGGAATGATGGCCATCGTATTTTTTCCGATGAAGGCGATCCCCGCCCGTTTAGCGAGCGCCCGCTCAAGGAGGGGAACTGAATCAGAGAAGAGGCGGTGCTCAATTGAGCGCCCAAGGTATCGCTCAACACGACCCACTAATCCCTCAAGCCTCCGCCTCATAACCTTGTGATAGTCCCTCCCCCACGCGTACCGCGCGATACGTCCATGCCCCACCTCTAAGGGTCCTCTGGGTGTTTGGTCGTAGGAAACCGCGATAACCACTACGCTGCGGACGCCCGGCATCAAGCTTCTGGGTGATGAGAGGCGATCAGGGGGCCTATTCATATACCCCATCTCACCCGCTAAACCGGCGTCCTGCCACGCTGAAAGGTGGGGCTGGTCGGAGACGAGGTCCTCAGGTGACGCGCTAGCGACAACTGACAACCCCTCTTCCAATCCGATCGATCGAAGGATTTCAAGGGATAACGCCCTCATAGTCTTAATGAACCGTTTAAGAACTTTACGCCCAAGGTGTTGACCGAGCCACCTAACTCGGATAACTCTAGGGGCCTTTGAAGCAGCCTAAAAAGGTAGCCGATTGGGATAGAGCCAGGGAATCCGCTCATGCGGCGCCTTGACGGGAGCATAGTCGCAAGATCGCCCCTGAAATTCTACCCCCTCTTAAGCGCCTGAACTAGGAGCTCTGCCTCAGTCCCTATCGTCTAGCCTGGCCTAGGACGTGACCCTTTCACGGTCAAGACACGGGTTCGAATCCCGTTGGGGACAATCTCTTTAAAAACCGCCGCGGCATGCGGTGGACGTAGTTCCTCCACCATCGAGAAAGACCGGCATGACCCTAGGGTCCCCTACATCCCCCCAACCGACCGCTAAAGAGAGGTTCGCTCACGCCCTTACCCTCGTCCCAGAGATAGCTGAGGTCGACGCCCGAATCAGAAGTACCTTTCGATCTGATGTCGCGATGATGCGCGAGATCCCGGAGTACCTCCTTAGCGTTGGAGGAAAGAGGATCAGGCCGATCCTGGCCCTCCTATGCTCCAAAGCGCTCGGGGCCTCCGAGATCACAAGCGACATAATCGATATCTCCGCCGGTATTGAGCTGATCCACATGGCCACGTTGATGCACGATGACATAATCGACCAGTCCCCTATCCGTCGTCACAAACCCTCTACGTTCGCCAAATATGGTACCCCCGGGACCCTCCTCTCGGGGGATTTCCTCCTTACCAGGGCATTCGGTCTCTGTTCAAAGCTTGATAGAGAGATAATCGAGGCGACTGAACAGGCGTGCATCGAACTGGTCGAGGGTGAAACGCTTGAGATAGCGGTACCAATAGGCGAGCACACCAGGGACTCTAGTCTGACGATAGCCGCCAGAAAAACCGCTTCCCTCTTCCGCCTCGCGGCCTTTTGTGGGGCCCAACTTACAGGCTCTCCGGATGAAGTAATAGGAGCGATGTCCCGATTCGGGGAAGCTCTTGGGATCGCGTTTCAGATTATCGATGATATTCTCGATATTACCTCCGATGAGGAAACCCTTGGCAAGCGACCCGGGATAGATATCGCCGAACGCAAACCATCGCTCGTTAATATCCTCTGGCTTGAGAGCGGCGACCCCAGCGCCAAAAGGCTCCTCTCTCCCCCCGATCCAATTACTGAGCGAGCTTTCGTGGACGAATCTCTCATAAAGCTTCGCTCCGGACCGATTATTCAGCAGGCTAAAGAGCTGGCGCGCGGATATGCTGACTCAGCTAGCCGGGAGCTCCAGAGCGCTCTAGGGGGGGATCTGACCAACCTAACTCCCGAGGGTGAGGCGCTCTTCGCCGTGATAGATTTCGCTCTTGAGCGCGTGCTGTAAACCACACGCCAGGCCCGGATCCCCTCACCGCTGATACCAACTAAAACGAACTCATCCCCTCCCTCAGGGCCATTTTTAGCCCAAAAAGTCGCGCTTTGTTGCTCACAAAAAGCTCTTTTTTCTAGGTTGCGTTTCTCCCGCCCCCTACCATAACCCTCTTCAGTCTGTCGGGGGAGAAACTCTCAAGTGGCAGCAGGTTGATATTATTTTTGCTCACAGGTTTTAAAAGTGAGCTCTCGTCCCTACGAGCCTCTCCGGTCTCAGCGACTGAAGAAGAGCGTGAGGAGGTGGGCGGCTTTAATCGGTGAAGTTAAATAAAACTTTTTAAAGGAGTACTCTGTGAGCAGCTCTGATCGGTTACCTGAAATGGACCTCGCGTATCTCGGCGGTAAGGGATACACAGCAGTTAGCGAGTTAATGAGAGCGATGATCCTCCGTACTATCGAAGATTTGAGCTCTGGCCCAGAGCTCCGCCAAGAGGCGATGGATTACCTCCTCGATGAAGATGAGGAGTACGTTCTCTCCTTTAATTCAATCTGTCGCTACTTCGGATTCAATCCCGAAAAAACGCGGCACGCTATCCTAAACTCGAAGACTAAGATTCGAACGAGACGCCGAGCAGCGTGAGAACAGAGGGGGCTTACAGAGCCCCCTCGCTCTTTTCTCTGCAGCGGGGCTTTCTCTGTAGCGGGGCTACTCCCCCGCCTCTATAAGCAACTCCTCCTTCGCTTCCCCGAATAGCTCCTCGTGCATAGGAAGATGAAATATCACCCTCACGGGAGCGTGTTGTTTTGCACGTTTAGCCTTGAGGAGGGAGTGCTGCTACTAGCGAATCCACTGTGTGAGGCGATCGTGAAGAGCTGCCTTGCTGCGGCATGCGAACTCTACCCGGTTCGGATCTGCCACATGATTGTAGAGGCTACGCATATCCATCTCGTTTTAGTGGTCATAAACCCCGACCACGTGGACGC
>Ga0214921_10001057_pt1 | contig 47952 bp, 50 predicted proteins | sample LL1505_MetaG_FD_177992 | JGI IMG/M metagenome (GOLD analysis project Ga0214921, IMG submission 177992) | Freshwater microbial communities from Lake Lanier, Atlanta, Georgia, United States - LL-1505 | ecosystem: Environmental > Aquatic > Freshwater > Lake | place: USA: Georgia | collected... | reverse complement strand
CGAGCTCGGGGGTCTCCTCCTCGGCAGGGGCAGGAGTTTCCTCCTCGGCAGGGGCAGGGGTCTCCTCCTCGGCAGGGGCAGGAGTTTCCTCCTCGGCAGGGGCGGGGGTCTCCTCCTCGGCGGGCTCGACGGTCTCCTCCTCGGCGGGCTCGACGGTCTCCTCCTCGGCGAGCTCGGGGGTCTCCTCTTCGACGGGCTCGGGCGCAGGCACGTCTTCCTCCGGAACCGTCATCTCCTGGTTCTCTAAAATAACCTCAACATTTTCTTCTTCGTTTGTCATTTCAATAAATATATTTTATATTTTAAAAACATATTCTTTTCGAATAAATCTCTAAATATGTTTATCAACAAAAATAACACGGTATGGTATAGTTATCATGGAGGATCCTTTGTTAGAAAGTGATCTAAATGAATATTTAGGGGATAATTTAAGAAATATAAATGAATTGAAAGATTTGATAGATGGGTTGCAATACGACCCCGAAATACTACAAGGTAAGACATTAACTACCATAAAAGATCAACGCAAGATCATCATGAACAATCCTGAAAAAAAAAATGAACTACAAATGCTGATATTTACTATACGGCTTTTATACGATTATATCGACCTCGTTCACGATTTTACCATTTGCGTGGATTTTTTGAATGATTTTATAAAATCGATCCTTCTCACTTCGAAATCAGGTACCCCTAAGAATTCAGAACTAGAACTTAAAGAATTTGTCGCAGATTTATGTTCGGGAGGATTCCAGGGTAATATACGGGTTAAACGTTCCTACGCGTTACAATTAGAAATACTCGAACGATTCATTAAAGGCTTGACCTCCCCGTCTCTCGGGTTTACGGTACCAAGCCGAGTAGAATATATCAGTGTGGCAAAAGAAAATTTAGACGACATCATCAAAGAAGAAAAAACCTACTACCGTGAATCAGGACGTGGTCTAGATGGCTATTCCAAACTGGCGAAACTTATTAAAAAGAACGCGGTGGGGGACATTGACGGATGCGCCGGAGAGTGTTCACTGGCAAGTAAGCGAGAACAAATCACGTGGGAACAAGTGTTATTAGGGTTTATTAATGCTAAAATAAAAACAAACATTTCGCCCGGTGTTAATCAACTAATCTTACAGACGAAATCTCCGTATGATAACATCAAGGTTGACGACATTGAATTGGTGGTTAACCTATACGACAAGGTAACGCTGGATAATGTGTTAAAATTTTTGCCAGCGTATATAGCAGACAAGGCGGTTAGAAACGAGGCGTCTTCCAAAGATGCCATTGAAATCGTATCTTTTCGCAATAATACGACCAATGAAAATTTACGGGATAAACTGTTTGAAGTTCTTAGCGGAAAAACGCAAGTCAGAGCCAAGGTAGACGACAAATACCAAAAGTATTTCATTTTTTTCATTCTTATCAAGACTATCTGTGACAAAATGGTAATTCAGCGTATTAAAGAACTCGAGAAGGAACGTCGCAATATCGATATTGTGTGTACAACCGATACCTATGTCCCCACCATACCAACCATTGAATACTTGTGTGGGGAAATTGATTTTTGTACGGCGGGGTTTCTCTCCAACAGTCAGGGTTGGAACGTTTTCGCTTATCCGACCCTCGGCAAGGACAACCTGCTTCTGAAAAACCGCCTGTTTTATTTGATCGGGTGGTTATCACAATACGAAGACTTTAAAGAAAACAAGTCTGTAAACAAACTCGTTACAGATGTAGATGTAGGCAGAGATGCCAGCTCTATAATTGTCAATTACTTTGACGAAACCGATAAACTGTTTTTGGAAAAACAGAGAGACCTCGCCAGTTACAATATTGGCAATATAACCAGCGAAAACTTGTGGGAATTTCTCCAGGTATTGTCCGTCGCAAACATGTCGGATAAATGGACCGCCAAAAAACAGCAATTTAAAATCACAATTGGGGAAATTACGGGTAAAATTTTACAGGAGGGTATATCCAACACCGATTTTATCAACGCCCTGTTGTCTGTACCTACGACCATAGATATGGACCAAGAAATAATGGAACTGTTGAATGAATCTGACACATATCAACCGTTTGACGAGTCTGAATTTTTGGGAGAAATCTACATAGAAGTAGTTGATCTCATCTTGGGCGAAACCGAGACCGCAAAAACTATCCGAGAGAAAATGAACAAACAACAAGAATTCAACGAAAACGAGAAAAAGATATTACAAAGCGCCCGTGAAATCGCCGCAAACGTCCTGGAGAATCAAGACCAATTCAAAAGTGATCTACAAAAAATCAAAAAAAGGCTGTTTAAAAGCAAACTCAACTTGTTCAGTTTTTTGTACATAAATGCCCGGAATGGCGCCGAATTAGAAGTGATAGACGAATACTGTAAAATTAAAATTCTTATCAATTCCGGAAATTACAAGGAATTTTTGAAAGTGGTGGAAGAATTCAATAATTTGAATATAGACACTGCTCAGGTTATTTCTTTCGAAGGTGACAGTAACGGTTATCCCACTCACATCAACATACCAGTCAGTGCGCAATTTTTAATTAACTTTCTCCGGTATCTCAAGAAAGAAGGTGAAGAGAAGAAAAAAGATGGCACCATATACACCCAAAAACTAATTCGGGGTAGTTTGGGAGAAGCGCTCTACAAAATTATGGAAAAATGGATCGGCAAAACATTTCCGAACAAGAGTATGTTTATCGGTTTCTTAGAACGAGTGTTTGGTTCCGCCGTGAGTGAACGCTCTAAATCCCGTACTCAAATACCGGTTATCAGTATGAAACGGTCGCGATCTCAATCACGGTCTCAATCTCGGTCTCAATCAGAGAGTATGACTCGTAAACGTGCGAGACAGGGAGGTTCGAAACCGGGAACGGGCAGCCGAAACAAACGCCTTACCAAAAAACGTATGAATAAATTACCCAGAACATAGATATTACACACTCATGTTAGTCACACATATTTTTCCAACACGCATCGCGGGATCAGTTGATCTTTGATCATTTCCAGTTTTTTGAAACACTTGTTGATGGTCACCTCGCTCACTCCGCAAATCGCCTTGATATCCATCTTACTGATATTCAGCTGGCAATTTTGTGATATAAAGAACACGATACCGGCCGCCACCGCGTGAGGTGTATTATTATTGATAATACACTGATCCTCCACTTTATTCGCAATGAACTTGGACAACATGGTCAATTCGCCGTTGATATTGAGACGACTACAAAACCGTTCGATGAACGCAATCGGTTTAGTGGATACTAAATCGGTTTGTAGGGAAGGATCATAGTTGCGCTCAATGTTGTGTAGAATCTTGACCGCCATGGAACATCCCGCAGTTGCGCTGGTTTTATCCAGACGGAAAATTTCGGCAATTTCGTGTGCGGTGCGTGGACAACCGTTCAACCGGCACGAAATATAAATGGATGCGGATTTGATACCGTCGCGGTTCATACCTCGGAACATCTTTTGTTCGGAAATATCCTTGTGTATTGCGATGGCATCGTCGATGAAAATTTTAGGAATACCCGCGTTTTGTGCCATAATCGTGATAAACTGAAATTCGTCGTAGAGTGATTTTTCCCGGTGGGGCATGGACTGCCACTCCGTCCATTTACGTATTTTACGCATTTCGTATGTGGAGGAATTGGAGACCAATACTTTACATCCAAACGAAGATTCCACCAGCAAAGGGTTGATAGGGTTCCCACACCGAGTAGGATCGGTTTGGTTCTTATCGTCCGCCCCGTAGAAGCGCCATTCGGGTGAATAATCCAAAATATTAATGTTCATATGTCCACACAATGAATTCACGCACGTGGGAAACCCGTCGTCTCCAATAATCAAACACGAATGACACAGATGACACAGGTCTGTTTCAAGGGAATCCGTGCGAGAACCCAGTGTGGAAGACGGCGGCAATTGTAGGACGGAATCCATTGTACCGGTCGTTATATCCGGCTCCGTCTTTTCCGACCATATACACTCTATTTTTTTATGGGGTCCGTCCACACATGAAGATACCAGTTCTTTCTTGTCAACGTCGAACATTTCCCATAACTTTGTTTTTTCCTTTTTAGACAAAAGCTTGTGTTTTTTTTGGGTTTTTTGTTGTGATTTACGTGAATAAGCATCGCCGATTGATTGTTTTGCTCCGTTTTTATCTTCTTCTGCTGCTTCTGCTATAGTTGTCTTGTCCTTCTTCGGAGGAACGATACGTATTTTAACCACCGCTTTGGGGGGTATTTCCATATAAACGGTAGAAGAATTTAAGAGAGTTGTCCTGAATTCGTTACACGTAGACTGTTAAATAATCGATGAACGAAGAATGTAGTATAATGTCATACGATAACGATGAATTATACATATCAATTTTCTATAAAAAATGTGGAACCGAAAAAAATATGTGTACTATATATCGGATACTATTGGTATCATGGCCGGTACTGCAGAAACAATAGAACTCGCATTAAAAAAAATTTTGAAGCGTGCTCTAGAGTTGGCAGACAATCAAATTTGTAAAGAAATACCCACGTTGATGGATCAACGTGTGACACAGGCAATTAACGAGTTTGTTACCGTTCAGTTGCCAACACAATTGAAACAAACTAGTGAAACAATCGTCGGTGAATTTAAAGAAAAAATTTCCGAAGATATTAAAAAAGAACTAAAAGTGACCGGAGGATCTCGTCGTATCCTACCAAAGACCTCTCGTAAACCTCAAACCCGCAAACGTAAAATGTCCAGAAAATCGCTCAAAAAAATGTAAAGGTAGTATAAAGGTATATCTACATATCGTTCGTTCGTCGGAGAACATGACCGAGGTTCAAGGAATTGCGAAAAAAATCACCAAACACGTACTGAAAACGTTGGACGGGAAAGTTTGTATGAAATTGTCCGAAATTCTCAACGATAGAATCAGACTTATGTCACATGTGGGTTTATCATACACATTTTCACCCGACATGGATAAAACAAAAGAGTCATATAAAGACAAAATATATGAAATTTATCGGGATCAAATAGTGAAAGAGCTTAAAGAAGAAAAAGAAAAACAATTAGAGAATCTAAAACTAGCAGCACAGGCAACCCAATCGAGACCACCAGAACTGGTACCCGCGGTTGCCGCTACCAAAAAAACAAAACAAATTGAGAAATCGAATAAATCGCCCATAGAAAGTAATAATAGCACGGATTTCTATGGTGTGGGTTTGGGGGGAAGCGGTAAACGCCCGCCCCCACCTTCAACACGTAAACGCCGTCAGCGCCCCGGGACCACGAGAAAACACACACGGGTTATGTAATCTTCTTCTCCAATTTTTCAAACATGTCGTTGCTATACACCAAATTACCCGTTGGTTTATAGTTTTTAACCGGGATATATTTTTGCTGCTCTTTTTGAGGCTGGTTCAAAGCCAATGCCGTATTATGCTGTTGAAACAATATATTATCCAACGGGTTCTCCGAAATAATGTGGAACGGGGTGTCGTCGCGGTCGTCGTTTTTGCGATCAATCACGTTGCCTTTTTCGTCCAAAACGATGCCCGTCTTCTTTTTTATTTCGTTACGAACGTACGAAGGGACCCAGTTGTGCCAGGAAATAAACAGAGTGTTGGGGTGAATATACTTGACATGAAACCCGTTTTTTTCCAACTGCGATACTAAATATCCGATACATTCCCCCTTGTCGTAAATTGGTTCTCCCACAATGTATTCCGGAACATTAAACCACACATAATTTTCATTGATGCGTTTTTTAGAAGCCGTATGCTGAATACGCTTATGTATTCTCCCCAAAATACGGTTAAAAATAGAGATTTGTTTCAGATCGCGGCGCTGTTTTTTTTGGTACAAATCATCGATGTTGATTTTGGTAGTAGTCTCTTCTTCGTTATCAAACAGAAATATCGACATGGTTTATGTTTTGCATATATACAAGACATAAAGATTTTTTAGGTGTTTACGCAACGAAATGACCGAGATACTCGAGAAAACCACCCCAGATATTTCGGGAAACTGCGACCTCGAAACATGTCCGATAACGGAAATGAACATAAAACACCTGGTTATCTCCGGAGGTGGTGTCACCGGATTTTCATTTTACGGAATTCTACGTGAATCCCACAAATGCGGTCACTGGAAACTGGAAAACATACAAACAATTTACGGTACATCCATTGGCGCAATCCTCGCCGCGATTCTCTGTCTGGGCTACGACTGGGACATCCTCGACACCTATTTTATCAAGCGACCGTGGCAAAAGCTTTTCAATTTCGACATCTATTCCATGTTAAATATCTTTGAACACAAGGGGGTCTTTAATATTAAAGTTGTCGAAGAAATTCTCAGCCCGTTGTTGTCGGGGGTCGGTATCCCCCTAGACATCACACTACAACAGTTTTTCGAACGGACCCACATCGAAATTCACGTGTTTTCTACCGAACTGAATCGTATGCGTATGGTCGATATTTCTTACAAAACCCATCCCGATTGGCCTCTCGTCCAGGCGATTTATTGTTCGTGTATCGTTCCCCTGGTATTTGAGCCCTATATTATCACGACGCAGACAGAGGAAGGCGACGAACCAAAGGATACCGAAAAACAGTGTTATATTGACGGGGGATTTCTCACCAACTATCCGTTGAATAGATGTATTTTAGACACCGGAGCAGAACCCGACGAAATACTCGGTATCAACAAGCAACATACCTCTTGCGATGTTCTTATCGATAAAAAATCCTCGTTATTTGACTATATTAATATGGCGTTCAACCGAATGTTTGATATTATTCTCGAAGTATACCAAGGCGCCAAAGTGTATGATATTCCTCACGAGTACACGGTCTCGGACACGGCCATTAATTTGGAATCGATCATTAATACATCCTCTTCAATGGAAGAACGGGTGCGGCTGATTCAGATTGGGGCGGATTTGGTTCACTGCCGTACGAAATCACCTCCGGTTCTCACGGATAATAACGTCGAATAATCGCGTCGTAGATTTTCTGGGCTTCTTCCGGACCCACGCGCTCAAATACGTTGAAATTCACCATGCGTAAAAATAGGGCGTTCATGGCCGCCGCGGCGGGAGGGGGCATCAAAGGTACCGTCTGATGTAATACGTAAATCAGCGCAATACCCAGCCCATATGCGTCAACCTTGTCCAAAAAGAGACGGACAAACTCATGATATCCGTGACGATCCAAGGTATCAAACAGCATGGTACGAAACTCTTGGATGTGTTGTTCTTTTATGTTGGTAGTGGTATCGGGGGGAGGCCTTTGCCGTTCAACCGTCATCTCCATAAAGTAATTCAACTTGCCGTCTTGGTAATCATCAATGTCGCGCAAAAATTTACCGAATAATTTCTGTTTTTTCTCCGGAGAACCGTGGGTTCTCCGAAACGTCTTTTTACCCGCCAAAATAATTTCGGGCGGGAACGACCAATGAAAATCGGTCATCACCCGGGAGGTTTCACAGTCTTGTAATGCCTCCCGGGTTTCCACCATCAGACCAAAATCGATGAAATTTACGCGATTTTTATCCATGTTATACACAATGTTTTGTGGTTTCAAGTCGTAATGAATGACCCCGTTTTTTTTGAATATGACCAACCCCTGAAAAAGCCGTTTTACTTCTGTCCAAAATTCACGCATGGTCTCCGTCAACTTTTGGCGTTCGGAAGGGGCATTCAGTGTAACCCGATAGGCATCGTTCATTTTGTCCGCAAATTGTTTGAGATGTACCCCGCCGTACTCCATGACAAGTAAATTGTAGTGATCAATATTTTTAGGGTCAAACGATTCGCACTGACGAATGGCGCGTTTCGTTGTGTCACTCGGTTGCGGAGAACACTGAATAGGTATACCCAAAAAATACTCGCGGTTACGATCTATTTTATCGATGATGTTGTACTCGCTCAATTCGTGTATTGCTTCGGAAGTCTCCATGATTTTCGACACCTTGTTTTTATACTGAATGCGTTTGCGGCTTTTTCGGCATTTTAGGCTCGGTTTATGTACACACCCATATTTACCCTCTCCAATTACTTCATATTTTTTACGGGTACCCGCCATATATATTGTTCGTATATTTGCTAGAAATATACGAATGTGGGTGGGGGCAATCCGTCTAATTCGGCGTAGTGACGGTTTCCACAAATGTGGCTAAAGATTGTTGAGAAATATTGGATTCAAATTCCACCGTGGTTCCGTCGTCAAATGTCATTTTCACCGTGGGAAACCCGTTGATCTTGTTATTCTGAATAATTGCCGCAACTTGAGGATCCGAATTGTCCGTACAGTCAACATCGTGGCAATGAATGGTAAACCCGTTCACTACCTTTCCGTTAGTACTATCCGCGAATTTTTTCCACTCTGGTGCGGATTTAATGCAGTGGGGGCACCAATCCACGTGGAAAAAATAAATGTCGGCATTTTGAGAACGGCGATTGGCGTTGGCAACATTGGTCGAAGGGGACTTGGACATCTTGGGTTTAACAAAGTTGTAGTAGGCATACACACACAGTACTACGAAAATTGCGAGTAGGATAATGATCCACGCAAATTTAGTGACAGGACGAATATAATTGTAGATGGAATTAATGAATTTGGACATAGCGACCTAGATCTATATAATAATCTTATATTTTATAGACAAAAAAATAATCGCATTGTATATAGACCCGGTCGGTCCATCTATTCTGTGGTTGACAAAAACAATATGACAACCCGGCGTATTTCTCCCGAAAAATATAAAAATTTCGTCATATACACCGAACAGGATTACAACAGCAACGACGGCATGTTGACCTCGGTGTGGGGTCCGAGCATGTGGCATTACTTACACACGATGAGTTTCAATTACCCGGTCCATCCCACCAACGAAGACAAACACCACTACATCGATTTTGTTCGGAGTCTGAAATGGGTTTTACCCTGCGGTAAGTGTCGTAAAAATTTGCGCGAGAATTTCAAAAAATTACCCCTCACCTTGACCGACATGGCATCACGCGAAACCTTTTCCAGATACATTTATAATTTACATGAACTCATTAACGAAATGCTGGGTAAGAAATCGGGTCTCACCTACGAAATGGTCCGCGAACGTTACGAACATTTCCGCGCTCGGTGTATCAAAGATCTCAACCAAATCAAATTTAGAACCCGCGTATGGACTAAAACGGCCAAAAAACACCATAAAATAAACGAAAAGGGATGTATTGAACCTCTTTACGGCAAAAAAACGAAATGTATCCTGAAAATCGTCCCACAAGAAGAAAAATGCGAATCATTTCAAGACGGATGAATCCATGATGCGAGCCGATATTCTCGAAAATATATATGAATAAATATATTATAGGATATATAGGGTTACAATGGAAGTACAAAATGAAAAACAGGTTAATTATGAATTAGATATTTTATCCCGACCCACGGCAGATACCATTGCCGTGCCGTTTTGGTCAGAAAATCCCAACATTTTGTTCAAAAACGAGTATATTTTAGAATTTTTCCCCGTGGATTCCATGTCCTACAGCCAAAAATTAAACGCCATTTCCCGTGCCGTTATTGTGTTGGCCGTGGTGGGGTTTATTTTCACACGCAGTGTACGGCTGTTAGTGGTGTCGCTGATTACCTTGGCGGCAATTTATTTCCTTTACACGTTTCGCGAACAAAAACAGCGTAAGTTACTGAAAGAGCAAGAAGATGCATTGGAAGGGTTTGCGAATCCGGCCGACGAAGTGCTGAAAAAATTCAATTATACCAAAAATCCGGAGGTGTTTGATAAACCCTCGTCCAATAACCCGTTTAGTAATGTGTTGATTCCCGATTATGAATACAACCCGGATAAAAAACCCGCCCCGCCTGCGTTTGTAGACAGCGTGAATGATAACATTCTCAAACAGGCCAAACAGTTGGTCAGCGATTTGAATCCGGGCCAGCCCGATATTTCCGACAAATTGTTTAAGGATTTAGGAGAACAATACGTGTTTGAACAATCGCTGCGCCAGTTCAATTCCAACCCGGCCACTACCATTCCCAACGATCAAACGGGGTTTGCGGAATTTTGTTATGGTTCCATGGTTTCATCCCGCGACGGTAATCCGTTTGCGCTTGCTCGCAATTTACCTCGTTACAACAATTATTAATTGCGTATTGGGGGTAATAACTAAGAGGGTGTGATGGATGAGTGGGGGGGCGTACAACCACCCTCCGCGCGCAGGGGAAAATATACTATATTATTATAATAGTATATTTATATTTTTATTGTTATGACAACTACCAGTGATTTTTATTTTAACAATATGGCGCGTATCGGATCAGATAACACCGATAACACTCAGCGTAATTTAGCCAACACGCGTTACGCAAACTACATGTTGGAAAGTATGAACATCGGTATGATGTCGCGTACTCACGTCGATTTCGCCACGCAATTCCCCAGCGTGAATTTCCGCGGTAACGGCGGGGGGGTCGGTATTCCCGGCAGTGCGATCGACTACGATTCGCTGTTGTTGATTAAAAACCAGCAGGAACGTGCGTTTGAGCCGGTTCAGCTCATTCAACGCCCTTTCGCCACGGTCCCCTATTTAGGCAAAGGCTCTGCCAATCCCGTTCTGGAGTCTCAACTCCAACAAGGAGAGGCCGTCAGCGATAAGAAGAGTTTAGCGACAATTTCCGAAAAGGCCTACATCGACTATACGACCTATCCTTTGATGAGCGACGTGAAAGAACGTGTGACGAATCCTGCCTACTCCGTGGAAGAGGCGGCCCTCAACGGTTGGACCCGTGGAGGTGTTCCCACGCGAGAGATGAACTAGATTGACCGAGATGTGCGTTTGTTTCTTCTCGTATTGGTACGAAAAAATCGTAATAAATAAAAATATACCCACATTGTATATTGATTTACATCATTATGCACAGCACGAACCCGTTGACCCCCGCCAATTACGCTAACGATAGCACCTACACGTCTTTGAGTCCCGCGGGTGTTTTCACCACGGGCGGCCGCCGCCAAAAGCGCCGCACGAACGGTAAACGCAAGTCTATGCGCAAATCCAAGCGCGGTGGTAATGCTACGCCTCACCCGATGAAAATGGGTGGTAATGCTATGACTCACCCGATGAAAATGGGTGGTAATGCTATGACTCACCCGATGAAAATGGGTGGGAAACGCCACAAGCACACGGAGAAACGTGGCCGCAAATAAATAATCATCTACCAAATCAACATAAATGATGATTTGATACCATAACATTATCTACGGAATATTTCGACATGGCATCCTCGCTGAATATCGATGTACCGACAATCACCTACGACAACAACCGTGATTACCGGGACCGCTTGCGCGTTCTCTTTAAAATGGACATTGGGAGCATGCTGGTTCACATGTACAACACTTATCCCAATTTCGGGGAATTTGACGAAGAAACTCGCGACGAACTTTTGTTCGATACGGGGGCAGTGGAACAGGGTATGAACGTTATTTTTGAACACACGCGTGATTCGGCGGCATTCCAGGAACTCTACTTGGCCGCCGCTGCGGTCATGTTTTCCGAAAAGATGGACATTGGTTTAGCCGTTTTAATGTCGTACGACTATTTTGCGGGATTTTATGCCGGGCTCGTCGTTTTTTTACAAGGCGGAGAAGCGTCGCTGGTTCACTGTAAGGAATGGGCGGAACTGCGACAAAAACTCTTGAAAAAATAGGAGAGTACTATATAGTATCGCATTTAATATCTATAGCTATGACGTCTACCCGTAACCGTAATATGCCCGGAGATTACCGATTAGATAAAAAGGCCAGTCTATCTCCCGGCGAAAAAACCCTCTATCTTCACTCACCTTACGGTATCGCGCAGCAAACTCATTTTCCCGGGTTGGGCTTAATCGGCGCACGCATCCCTCGGTCGGAATTGTCGACCAACTCCTGCGACATTGAAACACAACTGTTTGGAATCGGATCGTGCGATTTGGAGAACCCGCGTGCGCAAATAACACCCGCCATCAAACCGTTGACGAGTTTGAATATTTGTGATCGTACGCCACTGATCATGCCCCGACCCGTCGCGGTCAATATTCAAGACCAAAAACCGTTGTGGTTGAACTGAGACCGAAATACACCGCGAAAACAGCGTTATCTTCTCCGTCTTACCGATAGATTATGTGAGTGGCTACTAGGAGCACGTGATTCGTAACGTTTAAATGACGTGTTTTTACTGGGAGGTTTGGGTCCGGCGGTGCCGATTTCCGACTTTAATACAAAATATTCCTCCAATTCGGCCTCGGTAAGGGGCTGTGAACGTACCGACATCAATGTAGATATGGAATATTGGTCGTCGTAGTCGTCGACGGAGTTTTTTTCGGATGTGATGAATTCGTCGGGCGACGCATCGGGCGGGGTAAGACTTTCCGATTCCTCGCCGTCGGAATTTGGTTGCGACGGGGGGTGTGGTTTCACGCGGATGAGGGGATCCTCCGCACCCGCAAATAGATTTTCCAGTATTTCGGCGAACCGCATGCTTTCGTGGTCCTGTTTGGGCGGAAGTATATCGCATTGGTAAAAATTTACCTGAGTGCGGTCGCTGTGTTTTATGTAAGTGCCATCCACTTTGATTTCAATGGGTATTTCAATTCGGGCCGTGACAAATCGGGACATGTCCAGTGATTTTGAATGATGATGTTGTAATTATTGTACATCATCATTTTATGTTGATTTTGGAGGGAGTTATTTTTCGGCAACTATTTTGGCAACTATTGTGGCAACTATTGTGTTGTATTCTTCTTTACTGCTGTAACTTTTTCCATTTTTTTCGTCAAGATTCTCTATAATTGGCATTTTATTAGTATCATCTTCCTTTTTTCCATCTATCATTTTATATTTAAAAGGTCGGTTTTCATCATTTATTCGTACTACACCCCATGTACAATTATTTTTCGTTCTGTCTTCTTCTGGCTTTTCCTCATCATAATTCCATAAACCCAACAATGTTTTTGGTTGGTCACCTTCTTCAAATAATAACATACCATAAATTTTTTTCGAGCTTGTGTCTGTACTTTCTAAAGATTTCTTAAAAGTTGCTCCCAAAAAGCCATTTTGTTTATCAAAAAACTTAATTTTGACTGGGTTTTGTTTTGTTGTATAATAATACAACGTATCTAAAACATGCTTTTCTGGCATACCATGAGCGGAGGCTTGCGTTCTTGTGCTACTTGATGTAGTAGATTTGGATGTATGAGAGGTTGATGGTCTCGTAGGTGATGGTGGTCTCGTAGGTGATGGTGGTCTCGTAGTTAATGGTGATACAGCCGGCCCGGTTATATCCGATTCTACCTGTCGTGGCGATAACAGATTCTCAGTCACATCTTCGGAATTCAGCGAATCCTGTGAAGGTGACGGAGATCGTGACGGTGACTGTGACGGTGACTGTGACGGTGATGGTGGTGGCGCACGGGGTGTAGGTGGCGGTGCTGGTGGTGTAGGTGGCAGTAGTGGTGGTGCTGATGCTGGTGGTGATTCACTTAGTGGTAGTTCATCATGCTGAGGGTTCACCACACTATCGCAATCCTCACATTCACGGTCGTCTTCATCCAAACAGCATTTTTCCAAAAAGCATTCGCGGATTTTTAAATAGCTGTTGTTGATGATAGTGCGTATTTTTAATATTGTTCGGTGTTCGGATTGTTTTGAATCAGGGTTGCTAATGGTTTGATTGACCGTTTCTTCATCAAATCCGTCAAAAAATGACATGTAATTTCCGGTTATAAACATCGCAGTGTGTAAATGACACAACCTATTGTCCACGGGGGTCTCCAATTCTGCGGGTTTCAGAATGCTTGATATTTTCTCATAAAATCGGTAAACAATTGACTGTATTTGCGAAGTATTACAGTCCTCCAGGTCAGTCGATTCACATCCGTATAAAAGTTGTTTCACCAGAAAAACGTGTAAGGCGCATTCGACCGCCTCTTGTAACTTGGAGCTGGAGCTGGAGCTGGAGCTGGACTTTTTCATAAATTCTTTGATTATGTTTATTGTTTCTCTGCTGTTGGGGTTTTTATCCGCAAATCGCGTCAATTCTCCGTAATATTGTTCTAATTTCTTCTGTAAATTCGAGAGATAGGGAGGGTATTCGTCCTTTTTACTCAAATCCATGATTTTAATTTCCAAAATATATTTCAATTTATCAGAAAAGCATTTTACAGGATCATTCGAATACTCAGTAGAATCAGAAGTTTTTTTTTTAGACTTTTCTGTAGTTTCCAATGTATCTATGCGTTTTATATCTCGTTTTAATTGTTCCACTTCTTTTATTAAATCGGATGCTTTATTTTCTATAAATTTTTTTAACCGCGTGGAAAAAGAAGATCCATCTTTTTTCATCAATTCTTCCATTACTCTTAATTCATCGCCGATATATTCTTTTAATTCATCATCCACCGTTTTTTTTTGTGTATGTAACTTATCTTGAGAATCTACATGTTTCGTAATAATTTCTTTTAATAAAAGTAAAAGGTCATGGTTTTCTTTATTTCGATCGCGTGCTATAGTTTGTAATTCTTTTATTTCTTTTATCACCATATCAGTATAATAATCGTCTACCATCAGAGGTTTAGCTGTTACCACTTGATATGGTGTTTCGTCATAGTAGGGTACTGCTTCAACGTGTACTGCTTCGGGCAATGCTTCGGGCATTGCTTTAGTTTTTCCACTTTCAATGGTCATGATTCTTTGTCTTAAATCCTCCCTCGAACTTGGAACCGGACTCGACATGCTCTAATATATGGTATACACTATAATATATGAGCACAATAATATACTCATTACACCTCAATTAAATTTCACCACAATCTTCACCGTCTCCTTCTTAATACATTTGCACGCCGACACCGACAATTCTTCCCGCTTTTTACGGGTTTTCCCGCTCCCGTTTTCTCCCCCTCCAACGTGCTCCACGGGGGAATTCTTACGCCGGGAAGTACTGTTGCGTACATTCATGTCCCGTTCAATATCTTCGTAATTTGCTTCAATGTATTCTAAAATACGGTTCTCGATTGCCCATTTGAAAAAATTCAGTTGTCCCAACGTCGTCTCAATGTTGGTGTTATCATCAAACGGCACCACAATGCGTTCCCAACGACAAAAACTGTCAAACCGCTGTTTACTGTAGGCTTTCAGTTTCAATTTATACTCGTTGTATACCTTGAACCGCGTCATTTCACACAAATGGTTCGGTAGTTCGTACACCGTAAAATATTTTTTGGCATAATTTGTTACAAACCAGTCTACAATACGTAACGACAGTTTGGTTTCACCGTTGATAATTGCCACCATTTTTTTCAGGTAGTCTCGGTTCTCGTAAAACCGCATCAACGTGGCCAACAACAAGTCATTCTGGGTTCTGTGCGGATTGGTGGACAACGACATTTTTATCGGGGGTTCTCGTTCTTTATCAAAATATGGAGAACCTGGGTGCGAGTTTTTATATCGTTTTTTGGGCGAAACAGTGATTTTACATGGAAACGTAAGAGGGCACCTTGGACCGATTGTCGGACCCTTGTAAGTACAGATAATAATATTTCATCTGATTGTATTTGAATTTCAACAGGAGAACATTGGTCACCATGAAACTGAGGAACAACAAGAGTGTCTTGTTTTCGATGACAAAGTCCAACAGGAGAACCATCCCCAAAAAACAAAAAACGAACAAGAATTCGTGGGCCGCAATGTCCGCCATGAGATTCAAAAAACACACGAAAATAACCGCGTACAACACATATCGGTTCTCTAAAATAGGTTCCATTTGCGGATACTTATATAATTATAATGATAAAAGATTAGGGGGACCTGCGGTCTCCGTGGGACCCCGTAGATGTTTTGGCTCCTATGCGGCGATAAAAATGGCCCTGGTAAAGAACGTTTTCGTCGAGTGCCTTTTTCAGCGTTTTATCGCTGATGTTCTGTTGCTTGATACAGTCGTATTTACACACGAATTCTTGAAGTAGTTCAGAATTGGCATTGAATACTCCCACTCCATCCTTATAGAGAACGGGTTCTCCGTAGGTATTCTCGAATTGGGTTATTAACGCCTGATCACATTTGTCGTACAAAGCATAATAATGTCCACGCGCAATCGCCCCCACTTTTACCGACGTATCCAGAGAACCGGGCTGAAATCCGTTTTCTGTGGCGGCGGTTTTTCGGTCCAGATACACATGAATTATTTGGGTTTTGTCCGCATTCAGTTTTGCGATGTATCCCAGATTTTGGGGACGCGTAGGCTTGGTCGGCGCGATTTCACCCAACGTCGTGGGGTCGGTGTCGCGGGCACAGTAGGTCCAACGGAAACCGCCGTAAATGGTGTTATCGCGTACCGCCTTTTCGATACTGGGTCGTTTCAATTTATAGTTGGATTCTTTCAGACATTCTGCCACCGATTCGTAGGTGTGGACGAGGCTAAGGTTCTCCGGATTGATTTTTTGTAATCGAGGCCCAAGAGTGACAAGGGGTTCTCCGAAGTTGGTGGTAGTTTTTATCGTGATTGGTGGTGTGTGTATTTTTTGTTCTAGGTGAGCCAAACGCTCGAGGATGGTGGTTTGATTTTGGAGAACCTGGCGTAATAATTCGTTTGTATCCGCGGAGGTAGTTGATTCTATCCGGTTTTCGGAAACAAATTGGCTAGACACCACTTCTTCCAACATGTGCTTGAAATCACTCGGAGTAAATTCATTGAATTTTTGTAGGTTGGCATCAATAATGCGGGTCACCATACCGTATGCCAACTCTTTGCCAATCATAAACAACTCGTTCTCCTTTTCGTGGTTCGGCAAATCCCGCACAATATGTTTTCTGATGGTTTCATGGCTATGTAAGAATTTTTCGAAATTGCGACTTTTCACGACGGGATAACAGTCCAACAGTACACATTCGGGGTATTTGTTTTTGTGTTCATTGTAACGGCCTTCGATACCCTTGCTGCTCTCCCCAATTTTAATAACATAGCGCCCATTTTCGTAGGATTTGACGCGAATGATGTAGATGAGAGGTCCTTTGGTGGCATAATCGCGCCGGAGTATTTTTTCGCGTTCGAGTAGTTTGTTTTTTTCCAAATCGTGCTTGTGCTTTTCTTCAATATGTTGTATTTGAGTGGTCGCTTGTTCTAGTTGTTGTTTCAATTCATCACTTTCTTCTTGAACAAGTTCGTGTAATATTTCTTCCAATTTTACAAAATATTCGTGTATTTCGTTGGCTTTTTTGGTTCCTGCTTTGATACAAAATAGTTTGAACGTTTTAAGATTCAACATAATCTGTTCGCGATTGTGCCCTCCTCTACCCTCATTTTTTTGCTCCCGCAATTGCGGTAGCAAAATTTTATAGTGTGTGTTTTCTATAAAATTTTTTTCTAATGAGGTTTTCGCATGATATTTTTGACTAAAACCCAACCACTGCCATACATTGTCCAAATCAATAACAAAATCTGTAGATTGGTTGTAATTTAGATAACAATAAAACGACGAAACAAATAATTGTTGTTGTGTTTCCGAAAACGTTTCTTTTATTTTTGTCAAGAAACGACTGTTGTAAGTGTTTGAGAGCTTGGTGATGGGGTTTGATTCAATCAAATGTACAATATTTAGAGAGCAATCCATGATATTATATGTATATTACATACACTTTCTTTATATTACTTTTGCTTTAAAATATCAAAAGTAAAACGTATATTTGTATGTCACACCGCGGTTGATTTATATTTTAATACAAATCAATCCTTTTACCGTATTTAATAGTCATTTTTATGAAAAACAAAGAATAATTTTGCTAAAGTGGACGTTCCACACATTACCCTTTTTAATTGGAATACGCGACACCCGCCATTCCGCTCATGACGCGGAGCACGTTGTAGTTCACGGCATACACACGCACCTTGGCCGTCGCGGTACCCGCGACCGTCGCTGACGACAGCACAAGTTGGAGCACGGCGTTATCAATGCGCGAGAAATTGCACGTGCCACTTGGTTGGTGTTCCTCGGGGCGCAAAGCAAACGAGTACACATTGATGCCCGTGTCGGGGTTGCGGGTGTGGTGCTGGTAGGGTTGAACCACGTCGAAGTAGGAACCCTCACGCTCAGAGAAGCGGTCCTGGCCGTTGAGCTGGAGCTTGGCCGTGACGCAAGGGTTCTCACCCCAGCAGTGCATGTCAAGCGCCGTCTCGGCAAGCACGAACGTGCCGGCATCGGAGAGGCCAGAAGCCGTGACGACGGGACCCGTGGCGTCAAACGCGGGGTAAGACGTGTTGTTGCTCGCCCACTCGCCGGCATTCGACGTGTTCGAGGGGACAACATCCACACCACCCGCCAACTGGAAGAGGCCCGAGGCGTTGATGAACGCGTTGGCACCCGACGTCTCCGCGGGACCACCGAACGCGTGGATGGCGTTGGGGAGCGCATCCAGAGCGTCCGTGTAGTTGAACGGCTGGGCGCCCAACGTGCGGTAGAGGGTCTGCGTGGCATCCAAAGCAGAGCAGTAGTCGACGTTGGCGTCCGGCTGGACCACCCAGATCAACTCCTTGCAAGGGTGGTTGAAGTTGAGCTTGATCTTGTTCGAAGAGGAACCGACCGACTCGTCACCCGTGAACTGGAGCTGCTCGAAGAGGTACTCGTGGGGGTTCTGGGCCATCTTGCGGCGCTCGTCCGTGTCGAGGAAGATGTAGTCGACGTAGAGAGAGGCCGCCACCAAGGACTGCTGGTAGGCCGCCGACACCGTGACAATGCCCGTCGTGGCCGCCAAGGTGCTCACCGCCCAGAGGCACTCACCAATCGGGCGAAGATCCAGGTTGATCTTGACCTCGTGGTACTGGAGAGCGATCAAAGGGAGCGCAAGACCGGGGTTGCGGTTCCACCAGAAAAGGAGGGGAATGTAGAGCGTCGTCTCGGGGAGGGCGTTGCGAGGAGCGCACACCTGAGCAGGGGCCGTCGTGCCCGCGCAGGGGCCGTTGACACCCGCAAACGTGGGATCCGTGATGTAGGTAAGCTGAGTCGTGTTACCAATCATCTTGAAGTAACCGCGCTGTTGCTCGGACGTCAAGGTGAGCTGGTTCCAGATGTGCATCCAGTCACCGTACTGGCGGTCAATGCGCTGACCACCAATCTCCACCTCAACCTGCGCAACGAGCTGCTCGCCGATGAAATCCATCCAGCGGGCATAGACACCGTTCGTGCCAGGCGCCGCCATGCCCTGGTTGATCTCAGGGAGCGTCACCTGCAGGTAAGTGCGGTAGCACAAATCACCGTTGCGGGAGATCGTGCACGTGACACGGCGACCAAAGTCCGCCTGACCAGAGAAGGTCTGCTCGATGGACTCCATCGCGAAGTTCGTGTGGCGTCTGTAAGACACCTTCCAGAAGGTGATCTCAGGAGTTCCCGTGAGGAAAACGTCCTGAGCACCGTAAGCGACCAATTGCATGAGTGCACCCCCCATATTTTATATTATACTATTGCTAAAGAAAATAATTTCCGAAGTATACATATTTTTATATTAATACAAAATAATATAAAAACATTGCTGTTTATTTACAGCACCTTCAGCAGTTACTGTATCCAATAAATAAATCATCATGCCAGCATATTTATATAAAAAGAACATAAAGATATCTCTGCTAAATACAGAGAAACATGACCGACTACACAATACTACTAGAAAAATATGAGGAACTAAAAAGGGTATACGATGAGCTTATAATGGAACTAGAATCCACTAAAGAACACCTGAAGAGGTACACCGCACCCTCGCGCAAGAAAACGTACTATGAAAACCACAAAGAAGAATTGAAAGAAAAGTCACGGAATTTCGTAGTTTCTAAAGAAAAGAAAAGGGAATACAACCGCAGGTATGCGGAAAAGAAAGCCGCGCAAAAACAGCTAAACAACGCTGGAGTTCGTCCTTCGTTGTTAGGCGATTTTTCTCCAAATATACCTGAAAACGGATATAAAGAATAGATGCGAGAACATTCTAATTATAAAATATTTAGGAATTGTATATGTCTGCACAATGTGAACACGGCAAAAGAAAAAGATATTGCGTTGACTGCGGTGGAAGTCAAATCTGTATTCATAAAAAACGTAAATCTAGGTGTCCTGAATGTGGCGGTACCGAACTCTGTCAACATCAAATATTTAAATACCGATGTTTTGAGTGTGGGGGTAACTCAATTTGTCACCATAAAAACCGTAAAGATAGATGTAAAGATTGTGTACATTTATTATTTTGTGAACATAATAACCGAAAAGCGACATGTCAATTATGTAAAGAGGAGCGTACATGCCAGCATAACAAGACACGTGATAAGTGTAATATTTGTAATCCTACTTATTATCACTGCGAACATCATATTACAAGAAACAATTGTAAAGTATGTTCAACGACCGCTTATTGTGACCATGGAAAATACAAACCACGGTGTAAAGAATGCGGAGGTTCATCATTATGTCAATCTACATTCTGTGACAAAATGGCCATCAAACGCTACAACAATTATTGTCTAACGTGTTGTATTCACGTTTGTCCAGAAATCGAGGTGGTCAGAAATTACAAGACCAAAGAGCGCAATGTGGTAGAACACGTATTGGAACGATTTCCCGATTTTACCTGGGTTTCCGACAAAAAGGTCCAAGACGGGTGTTCCAAGCGTCGTCCCGATTTACTTCTCGATTACGGCTCACACATTATCATTGTAGAAATAGACGAAAATCGTCACAAAGATTACGAAAGCACCTGTGAAAATAAACGTATGATGGAAATTTCCCAAGACGTTGGACACCGACCCATCGTGTTTATCCGGTTCAATCCCGACGACTATATCAATGACGACGGTAAAAAAGTGACCTCCTGTTGGAAAACCAACAAATTGGGGGTGTATTCCATTCCTGTCTCCAAACAACCGGAATGGAACATGCGCATCGAAACCCTCTTGAACACGATACAACAATGTATGGCCTCTCCGAGTGAAAAGACCATCGATATTTTGGAACTGTTTTACTAGATACAGTAATCACCTCTGTAAGCGAACCGCGATGTTTTTATCCGACTCCGTTTTCATTTTTTCCAGCGCGTACTGACCGCAGGGCCCACAGTGATCTTCGTTTGACCAATCGATTTTATGGTTCATCCTTGTGTTGCACTGTTCCACTCTCCACCTACCTACCGGATTGGGCAACTCTTTGGACAATAATTTTTTCATGGCAGTTATAATATATCGCATTATAACGATACATTATAACCAGGTTTCTTTTCAAGCGGTTTCAAGTTACAACATACAACATATTGTAGGGTTACACACACTGTGATAAATATAATCTTACGGTAACGTATATACCATGCCATCTGCCAACCCAACATATTCGTTTAATCCTGCGTATTTAGGTGTTCCCGGTGTATTTATTACTCGTAGTAGGTTGATTCGAAATAAAATGAAACCCGTTTTCACCGATAACTCTCGGGTTTATTACAAACCGGGAAGTTTGGCGGCGGGCGGGATTGGAACCGTCCGAAATTCTGCGGTAAAATCCCTAAAAATATAAGAATGGGTCTACATTCCTCCATAGGTGATTTTTTGACCTAAAACCAGGTTGGATTCAATGAAGGCTCGCAAATAATCTTCCCGAAAAACCTCCTTTTTCCCCTCGTGTTTTTTATAAAAAATATATTCGTCGCCGTTTTTTTTCACCGTCCATCCTTGGTTGAGAGCGTTCATTATGAATGCCATTTTTCTAAAATCTGTACGATTCATTTTAATCGTACTTGGGACATCCATCGATCGTGATACAACAATAAAATATTGTTGTATTTAATTCTTCTTCAATTTACACACTTTGCGTTCTTTTTTGAGATTTATCCGGATTTTTCATATTTTACCACAAAATTTATATAGAACAATAGAGGAAGGTATAGGATAAAAACTTTCCCCCCAAAAAATATATACCAAATACCGTATTATATTCAGCATAAAAATAACCACGACGCCACATATTAACTATGGAATCGACTGCGCTAAAAAATTCCATACGAAAACGTAATCCTTGTATCCATACTATCGATAAAAAGCATTCCCAAATGTTGGAACATTTCAACAAAATAGACGTCGAGATCATACCTCAATTGCGAAAAGAAATCAAAATTACCCAAAACGAGATGGACGATTTGATCCAACAAATAGAATCCAGCAGTGAAAACGACGGTAAACTCATCGACCGACGTATTGAACTAGAAGACAAGATTGAGATGCTCAAACTAAAAATAAAATCTCTTAAACGAGAGAAGAAAACCTATTTTCTCGAAAATTCGACCTACATTTTCAATTACTTTGAAGAAAAGAAGAAAATATCCTCGGGAGAAAAACAGAATGTCAACGTTCTCAATTCGTTTTTCAAGGTAAAACCCAAGGAATCGGAAACCGGTACAGATAACCAAACCAAAATTAAGCAAAACATCAACCAATACTGGAAAAATGTGGACAACGAGATTACCAATATTCAAGATTTTATCGTACCCGTTGATACGTGTACGTTTTGCAAGGCCGGTGAATTCATTCCTCAAGACGAGGAAGGTATTCTTATTTGTAATAACCTGGAATGTGGGAAATTCATCAGCTACATTGTGGACAGCAACAAACCATCCAATAAAGAACCTCCCAACGAAGTCTCTTATACGGCTTATATTCGTCTGAATCATTTCAAAGAGATTTTATCCCAATTCCAGGCTAAAGAAACCACCCAAATACCAGAACATGTCATTGAAGACATCAAACGTCGCATAAAAAAAGAACGCATCAAGGATTATGCGAAAGAACTCAATTATGACAAAATGCGCGAGATTTTGCGGAAATTGGGCTACAACAAATATTTCGAGCACATTCAGTATATTAACTCGATTTTCGGTATCCGTCCACCCATCATGAGCGACGAACTTCACGAAACCTTGTGTATTCTTTTCATCGAAATACAAAAACCCTGGGCCATTCATTGTCCACCCGACCGCACCAATTTTTTCAATTACACGTATACCCTCTATCAATTGTGTGTGCTCTTGGACCAAACCCAGTATTTGCCGTATATTCCGTTGTTGCGCGATCTCATCAAACAGCGACAGATGGACCTGATTTGGAAAGAAGTGTGTGCGGAACTGGGCTGGCAGTATTTTCCCACGGTTTAGACCGCTAAAAATATACCTATACTACAATGAAACGGGTCGGCGATGTATTTTGGAAATACATATTGACAATTTCCAGTTTCGGGTTTTTAGTTCCGATTTTATTTACCACGAATCCCTTTTTCATCGTATTATTTTTCACCGTTTCTTTTGCGTCGGCCATGTTTTGGATAGATAGTGTCGAAAATTCGGTATTTCATACGATGGATGCGGCCATGGCGAGAATCGGGATTCTATCCGTGCTGATATACAAATTATTTATCAATACAAATAATTTAATTCTATTTTCGGGAATGGCGCTCGTAACGTTTTGGTTTATCTACAAATCGAACGTGGCGTCGCGAAAAAAATGGGCCGGCAAATCCCATATATTGTTTCATCTGTATTCCCACTTGTCGCTGATTGTGTCGGGTATTGTGGCATTTTTACCTCCTCTCGAATTTTAGTGTGGCCAAGTTTTTTGGGGGTTACCTGACAATTTCGTACCGGTCTTTATCCGGATAGTAATAGATACGAGCGCGTTTGTTCGTATCATATTCGACTTCTGGTACGTCGTGATCCAGCGTATTCACGACGGTACCTACGTGTGCCGTATTGGTCGCATCGTAGAACTGTATACGTTCTCCGTACTCGAGGTCGGGCACGAATTTCCTCTCTCCGGTGGGTAAAATCACATCCCTGCCCGTTTTCGGTTGTCTCGAACTGCGCGACTTGGAATACGACATCATGGAGACGGATTTGCGTTCAGATGAGGGAACACGTTTGTAAGTGCGTCTAGGTGAGCGATCCGGACGAGATTTCGCAGATAGGTTTGTGAGATTTTTTAATGTGTGTGCGCGGTTTTTCGCTTTCAATTTTCTCACATCGTTTTCTAAATATTTGAGCCGACACAGAATGATCTGTAGTTGGGAATTTACGTTCTCCATCTTACATTATGAGGGTATTTTACGGGTTTTACGCGTTTTACGGCCGTACTTGCAGTATTGACGTTGGGAGAACCCGCGTGGTCTGCGGCAATTTATGCTGCGTTTGTATTTAGCTGACCATTTACGTTTCGTAGTTTGTAACATCTTAGTATATTATGATGTTACAAAATTTCGTCATAAAATATTATTCTGTTCTCCTCGGATTCTGAGTAATTTCTTGACAAAGACTCGTAATTTTAAATACTTTTATTTAAGTATTTTTTATTTCAGATTCTTTTAGTTTTTTCGCTTTGTATCGCAAATATGCGCTTCTTCTGTACTCTTTTATTTTTTCGGGATTTTCTTCCGATAGTTTTTTTAATCGGCAGTTAGCCTTTTGTATAACTGCGTCTTTGTGTGTCTCATAATATTCTTTTTGTGTATTCTTATATTTTTGTAACTGTTCCTTCAATGAAGCATTTTCGCCCTCTAAAATACTAATTTTTTCCAGTAATTTTTCTTGGTTCATTGTACAATAATATAAAACTTATATTTTTATATCATTTTAATTTCCATTTTTTTCCTTACCATTTATGCTCTTACATTCTAGGGAATCCGACCAAATTCGCCCCCACTCCGAAGCCCGCTCCAGAACGCGCAGCACCAGCCATGCTAGGAATGAAGACGTCCAACACGGAGAACGTCGCCGCCGCCATCAACGCGATGATGACCACCTCCTCAATGTTCAACTGCTTCTTGGGGATAACATACGCCGCAATCGCCACCATAATACCCTCGATGATGTATTTGATGGCGCGTTTAATCAGTTCGCTAAAGTCAAAAGCAATACCGCTCATTGTTATAATATATTATAGCCCAACAAAAAAATATATATTTCGACATAATCACTTAAACAAAATCTTTACTAAATACATATCACTGAGTAATGTCCAATCTACCGTTTGAAAGAAAAACCCTCCCCAACGGAGAACCCAACCCCAAATATATTGATTTGTGTGACGAAGATGCGCCGATTGCCGGACAAAAATTCGCCTGCATGTCTTTCGTGTCTCCGGAAAAAATCTTGAAAAAACGCGAAGTTTTCTTGTTTGACCAATTTGTCAAGCAGTGGGATTTCACCAAATCCATGTCCAAATTCAAAGATTTCCTTAATTTCATTGCCTACAAGTACAACTTAAAGGTCGACAGCGTCATTTCCGATTTCAACGATTTTACTAAAGAAGAGGAGGCTAATTTGAAATCAACCTCGATAGAGGATGATTACAAGAATTTCATGGACGGCAACGAGGATCAACTCAACGAGACTTTTCAACGCGCACATGCGTTTCAAACCTCGACCCGGGGCCTCAAAATTCGCGGGGTGTACTCCACGCAGGAAGAGGCCGAGATGCGCTGTAAGAAGTTACGTGAAGTGGATCCAAATCACGATATTTACGTTGGCCCGGTCGGTATGTGGATTCCCTGGGATCCCGATGCGTATAAGACTGGTCGCATTGAATTCATGGAAGAGGAACTCAACCAGCTCCACAACGAGAAGATTAAGAACGAGGCCCGCGCGAAGGAGGAATTTGAGCGCCGCGTCAAAGAAACCAAGAAGAAGGCTATTCAGGAGAACATTGAATTGGCTAAAAAGAGTGGAAATGTGTTGACCCAGACCATCAACGAGGACGGTGACCTGGTGGGTGTCCGCGAAAAGATCAATTTCGAGGAGAGAGAAGTGGCGGAAAAGAACGCCAATGTGAATATCCGCAACGAATTGCTAAAGAAGGCGGCAGAGTCCCAAGGTGTCGAAACAATTGACATTTAAACCCGAGATTTTTTCGATTGCGTCTTGGCTTTGGTCTTCGTCCTAGTGTTGGATTTGGAGCGCGACGTTTGAACATTTTTGCCGTAAACATATCCGCCCCGTTTCTGCGTTTTTTTACGACCTCCCCCCTCGCTCTTGACAGGAACAGAGGTAGGAGGCTCAACGGGTTTTTTCGGCGAAGAAAAGTAACCAACCGTATTATTCCAATATTTTTGTAAATATTGCGATACAGACATGGTAGGTTGTGCGGTGCTTGTCGTGACCGGCATTTGCTTATTATCGGAAGGGGTCGCCATTTATATAAAACCGTGATATTTTGTATTCTGCGCCCGAGATTACCAATTCGTTTTCTTAACTTTTATGTTGCCACCTTTACTGGCTTTCTTGGCTTTGTTAGGATCATACGCTTCGTCTTCATCGTCGGACCCCATATTTTTAGACATTTCCCAAAATTCACGGTTACCCAATTTAAAATTGGGTCGATTTTCGGCCTTGTACCAAAACACTTGGTCCGAAATGTTGTTGGTTTTGGCATTATTATTCAACACCATACACTCATAATTGGAAGTGGTCGCATCCAAGACACTACAGAATGCCTCGAAAGTAGGAAACATACTAGCATAATTATCATAAATTTTTTTGCGATTATTCAAATAAGGTTCGCGCAGTATAAAGACATAATCAATGTTGGTACGCAAATTCGGCGGAATTCCGAGGGGATACTGCATCGTAATAATCAACATTATCTTCCAGTGACGGCCATTCATGAACAGAAGCCGCATCATTTTATCACGTGACCACGAACTGTCGTACAAACAATCGTCCATAATCACAAACGCCCGTGGATCAATGGTCGTTTTCTTGTAGGTGTCAATCTCCTTTTTTACTTCTTTTAAAACCGTCTTTTGGCGGCGCAACACATTTTCGATGAGAACAGTGTTATACTCATCGTGAATGAACAATTTGGGTACATGCTGAGCATAAAACCCGTTACCAGCTTCGGTTCCTGAAATCACGGTACCAATCGGTATATCTTGATGGTGGAACAATAAATCGCGCACCAAATATGATTTCCCTGTATCACGACGCCCGATCAATACTACTACAGGCCCTTTGTTCTCGTCGGGACGAAAGGTAATCAATTTCATATCAAATTTTTTTAATTCTAATGTCATGTGTGTAGCTAAATATATGTTATGTTTAACTAGATATATATTTTCGATACATTTTGACGTATTATCTTTACCGCATGCGGGGTAAATTGAGATAAAATATATTTTTACCGATTATAATATTTACAGGAACTATGACTAAAATCCAGTTTGGTTATACCAAAACTCCATTAGTAAGTTTAAAAGCTTTAGAAGAAAGTCAAACATGTCCAATTTCTTTGGAAGATGAGGAGAACAACTACCGACCCTGTGATATCGATCAGCTACAACAATATCAACCCATCTATTCACTATTCTTTGATATGACCGAAAATAATTACAACTCCATCCAACTCAACCATCGTTACCACATAGTAGATATGGAAACCGTCATGAATGTAGAAACTAAAGAGGAATCCAAACGACCCATATTTATCAAATATTCCCCCCTATTTGACCCCATCAAATTCATGGTCGGAAAATACGGTGAATCTGATCGTCTCGAGATTAAACTACCATCGTATTCATTACCTCGTCCTGACCCGGACACTTCCGCCGAATCCCTCTCACAGAAAAAATTGGCCTCTTTTCACAACGCATCCTACGTCGACGGATTTTTCTATTTCTTATCCAGCAAATTGTTACAAGATTACGGTTTCAAACACGGATTGAATTATTACGGGTCTTATCTAGGAATACAAAAACAGTACAAAATGAATATTGTCGACGATTACAATTATTTGATCAATTCCACCTTTTTTAATAACAATCTTAATAAACTCTTCAAGACCACCAACCAAGATTTCATACACTCGTTGTTGAATAACAATTCCCGCGCCAACCGCCAGAAACTGAATATATGTGTGGCGGAATCTACGGGTAACCAGGTACCAGACCATGACGCAAGTCGCCCTATATATGACATGTTGGGCGTGGAAGAATTGACCGAACAACATGTGAAGGGGGGCGACGACGACGATCGGTTAGAGGACGTTTACGAAAAAAGTCTGCCCGATAAACCCCTATTCGATTTCGCAGATGACTCTTCGTCGGATAGCGATAACAACTACAGTTCGGACGAGGATCCCCGGTTAGAGGATTCGGAGGATAACAGCGATGTTCACGACGAAGAAAACATGGATAACGACGATGATGACGATGCGATCGAAATAGATACCGAATTTTCTGACAATGATTCGGAAGTTTCCAGTGAGCCCCAGAATATATACGCCTATATTCAGAACTTTCCCGTACAAATGATCTGTCTCGAGCGTTGCGACGGCACCCTGGACGAACTCTTTGATTCAGGTAAAATGGACGAAATGCGCAGTGCCAGTGCCCTGTTTCAGGTCGTTATGACCTTGATCGCTTACCAAAAAGCGTTTAATTTTACCCACAACGATTTGCATACCAACAATATCATGTACGTCAAAACGACCAAAGAATATTTGTTCTACAAATACCAACGGAAGGTATACCGTGTCCCCACGTTCGGTAAAATATTTAAAATCATCGATTTCGGACGAAGCATTTACCACTTTCGTGGTCACCGATTTTGTAGTGACAGTTTTGGTCCGGGGGGTGACGCCGCGACGCAATACAATTGCGAACCCTATTTTAACGAAAACAAGCCTCGTATCGAACCCAACTACAGTTTCGATTTATGCCGATTGGGAACCTCCATTTTCGATTTCATTTTCGACATTGACGACCCCAATCACGACAAGAATATGACGCCATTTCAATCCACGATTTTACGCTGGTGTTCCGACGATATGGGTAAAAACGTTCTCTATAAACGCAACGGAGAAGAGAGGTACCCCAAGTTCAAATTGTACAAGATGATTGCTAGAAACGTTCATCAACATACTCCGGACGCCCAACTGGAATACCCATTTTTTAAACAGTTTGAGTACCCGGGTAAACATCTGAAACCGATCAAAAACATCATAAATATCGATTTATTACCCAAGGTGTAAAACGTGTGAATATTTCATTGTTATTCTTCACATGTTTCTTCTACGTAGTGTACCGACGAGAGGTCTTGATTTTATCCCGGTGAAGATTCAAAACCCCGGGTTATCCGTAAAAATCACCGGAGTTTTGGCAAATAATTCGCCGCCTTCCGCGGGAACAATACCAAACCAATCGCTCATCTTATCTTTAAACTGGAAATAACCCCATATAGGAGCAAACGCACATCCGGCAACAATAAAAGCGTCTCGGATCACCATTTTGAGCGGTTTCAGTTCTTTGTCTATAAAACGCATCTCTGTGATCTTTGCCACGATAAATAGCACAGAAATCACAATAGTTAATAATAAAACGTTTTCCATTTAACTATAAAAAATAGCTAAATAATATATATCATGGCTAAACGCAATAACCGTATTCACGTATATTTGTTAGTCGGTTTTTTATTGTGTGTATTTATTTATCTCGTATATTGTCTTTCGCACTCTAAACATAACACGGAAAAATTCACGGTAGGTGTCCACGAAAAGGAACTCGACGAATTTTCCATGGGTAAAAGTGACCACAGTAGTATTCCTAACATTATATGGACTTTTTGGGAAGGGGACAATAATATCGTCGTGAATAAATGTATTGAATCTTGGAAATACTACAACCCAGGATATGATATTCGCATCTTGAATAAATCCAACTATTCGAGATACATTGACGTAAATATTGATTCCATTCCCCATTCCAAAGATTTCACGGCGAGATATTCCGATTACATTCGTTGTTTGGTATTGGCTAAATACGGGGGGTTTTGGATAGATGCTTCCATCATATGTCATCATCCATTTTCGTGGGTTCACGGTGTACAAAATAACACACATGCCGAACTGGTAGGTTATTATATCGGTGATGTTTTAGATAACAAATATCCAGTTATTGAGAACTGGTTTTTTGCGTGTGTACCTGGTTCAGTCTTCATGAACGACTGGTCCGACGAATTTTTATCCACCCAAAATCACAAAACCATTCAAAATTACTTGGATCACGTAGATTCGCAACAAATCGATACAAGCAAAGTACAATCCCCCGAGTATCTAACTATGCACATCTCCGCCCAAAAAATATTACAAAAAAATAGCGACAAATACCGGCTTTGCTTATTCAAAGCGGAATCCGGGCCTTTTTATTATTTGAGCCAATCTAATTGGGACAATGAACAAGCAATCAAGCATTTGACCGATACAAATACGTGCGCCAATTATTACAAATTCACTTTCATAAAACTGCGGGGGTCAGACCGGCACATTTTAGAAAAATATGACACTAAAACGATGGATAACGCCTTTTCCAACATTGTTGCGCCGAGAACCTAGTCTCACAACTACTACGCCGTACCAATGATTCCGCGATTATAATTCCTCGATACCATCCAACATGACGTCTTCGGACAATTTTTGGGTGTTTTTATCGAAATCGAAAATATCTAAATCCGACAGCTCAATGTTATCGGTATGTATTTTGATACGGTCTTCGTCGTCGTCGTCCTCATCCTCTTCTTCGAGTTTACGTTGAATCGCACGCGCGGTGCTGATTTCCTCCAAGCGATCAATCGTTTTGGGGGCCTCCACTTCATCAATCTTTCCGGTGGACGTGTTCAATATACTGTCAAAATCGTTGAAAGACAGCCGTGTAATCACCGGATCCGTGTCCACGTTCGCCACGGCCGGGACGGTCGACGGTGGCGCCTCCTCTTCCAGTATACTCGATACCTTTTCCACATCTTTTACGGAAGTAGATGCGGCGGCGGTGGTGTCCGTTGCCACAGGTTTCGAACCGGTTTCCTCTGCTTCCGGAATGTTCTCCACTACAACCTCTTCCTCAATCTCCACACTCTCGTCGGTGTATGCGCGGATAATGTCCTCGGTGGGTATACTCTCACGAATGGCCGACAAAATACATTCCTGTACGATGATTTCAAACTCGCGGTTATTTTTCTGGATTTGAAGAGGAGTGATACCACGCTCAAACAAATACACGTTCATATAGGTTTTACGGGCAACATTGATATACGTCTTGTGAATAAAATTGTCCAACTTTGGAATAGAGATGTCAATCTTCTTCTGCTTATTACCTACCCGGATACATGTAAGGACCTTCAAATGAATGATATGTACACACGTAATTAATTCCTCTAAATAATGGCAACCCGACCGTTCTATAATACGTTTACGTTCGGTTTCAATCGTGTTTCCGTTCCACTTGGGAATATGACTGATCAAATTCTGGAAATGCATCAAGTACTTGTCCACTTCTTGGTTGTCCACGCACATTTTGACGGCCTCGTTGAAAATGGACTTGATGCCTTCAATAATTAGCGGCGTCAGAATTGCCACCAACCGGGCGCACAATTCATCTCGAGACTGATACAAATTGGATGGCTGGAAATCGTCCATTTATCTATGTGTAAACCTGCGATTTTTTTTTGATTACTTAAACGACCGTGGTTACCGGTATAGATACGCATTCAACATGTATAATATTAATAATTTCTCACAGCGAAATTCCGATTTAATTTTGTGAAATTTCATGTACAGCTCCACCATAATGGTGGGGTCGACCTTTTCCGCCAAAGCCTCCATCAAGTCCAAACACGAATAACCTTGGTCATAAATCTCCACACTGATGTCCACCAACTTCGCATGTGAAGGCTGAGAACCCATTGTATTTAACATTTCAAGTATAAATGCCGTTTTTTTTATCGACAGTTCCCGATTTTCGAATTTTTTGCGCAACTTGTACTGGTGTAGATTCTCCACCCGACCATATTCGTTGATATACTCGGGGACATAGATTTCGCAAAACCGCGACAAGATGGGGTTCAATAATTTATGCTTATTCTCCACCACAATAAAAAACCGGGTATTGTAACTGAACAGTTCGATACACCGCCGTAGTGCGGACTGCGCATCGGTCGTCAGACTGTCGGCATTTAGCAACACAATCGATTTGAAATTGACGCCGTAGTTCGACTGTATATTTGTTTTGGCGAAAAATTTCAGTTCCTCGCGTATGAATTTGATACCCTTGCCGTGCGAACAATTCACAATCATCACATTGTGTTTGATCTTGTTTTTATTGTTCTCGTAAATTTTATTCAAAAAATCGTAGACAATTGTCTTTTTACCCGTTCCCGACGAACCGTGAAAAATAATATTGGGTATTTGGTTGTTTTTATAGAAAAGATCGAGTTTTTCGTGAATATTTTTGTGGAGGTTCTCCATCTTCATAAGGAGAACCTGTCCGAATTATCTATGTCCCTTTTTACAAAAAATCTCATGAATCTATATAACTAAGCATGGCCACCCAGAAAAAGAGAACCAACAAGGCGAAAACCGCCAAAAAGATGGAAAAATGTCCGAAGGGGACGCACCGCGAGAACGGTAAATGCAAGACACAAAAACCCAAGTGTAAAACGGGTTACCACCGTCCCGCTCCCACCAAACGCTGCGAAAAGAAATAAACGGTAGACAGAGGGGGTGGTGGTGTGGGGTGGGGCGGGGGCGGGAATATTTACACTCCCGATTTGACAATCCGAAGCTGTTTGGTAAAAACGTAGCGTTCGTGATAAATACACCTTCGACGTAAATTACAATTCAAACACGCCACAACCACATTCGAAGTGTTGTGTCCACGGGAATTGTCCAGTCGTTCCAAGGTCCACTGATGAGGTTCACGTACATGTTCATAGAGAACCTGTACGCGTTCGCGACAATAAAAACAGGTCATCTGGGAGGTTTTCAGTAAATTCAATACTGCCGCAAGGTTCACGAATTGCTCGGCGTCGTAGACCCCGTTTTTTGTGTCCTGGGCGCGATATCCCGCAATTTTCACCCCGATTTGCTGTTTAGCCAAACTGCCGATTTTTTCATCCTCGGGGATGGAGGGTTCAAACAAGGCTTTCCACTGCCGTTCGGGCACATAGTCTTCGGCACGGAGAACCCAGCGTTTTTCCTGGGTAATTACCCGGGGTTTGGGTGTTCGGGGCGTAGTCACTACTACATGGTTAGAAACGTCGAGGGCTGGTCTTTTTTCGGGTAAAACCACCTTTTTCACACTGTCACTTTGAGCTTCCATGATATCAGAATCGGGTGGGGGCGCGAGGTGGACGGGGGACGAGGTACCGGATACATTCTAATATATTTTATAAAAACGTAATAAACCTATTACGAATAATACATGTATAATAGACCTAAAGAATTGATACAGTAATCATGTTTGGATCCACCAACACGAATACTACGAATGTACCCGAAAAAAAGGCAAAGAATATATTTAATCCGCTCATGTACGGTAAAACCGAGGAAACCCCCGAAAATGATCATGCAGCAAAAATCGACCAACTTTTGGAGAGAGAAAAACAGCATAATAAAACCGAATCCTGGAACAAGTTAGATAAAACCGCCAAAATACAGAAATTACACGTGTTTGCGGAAAAATATGGGAAAGACAATGCGTTGGCGATGAAAGACATCAAGAGCCTGAAGGCATTTTTCAAAGAATGCCTGGAAAAAAACAAGTTACAAAAGACCAAAGATGTGGTGTACAACAAGGATTCCCGCGAAATTGTCAACGTTCCGGCGCTATTTTTCAGCCCATTAAACCGCAATTTTACCCTGAGAAATTTGGATACCAAACGGGTTTCCACGTTGAAATCACTGACCCCCAAAAGAGGATCCGAATCCAACCGTTCCGAAGATGATCTCGAAGGAGTGGATCTCCCCGTATAATATCACGTCTTCTATTCAAACTCCCAAAAATTGATATCGATATATCGTAATGTATACTAATACGCAATTAGTATACATTTCTTTTCGGGAAATATTCCCGTAACGATTTCTATTGATTATATAAATTTGTCGAGTAGTCATGGAAGTGCCGATTCGCGACGAAATAGAAACTAGCCGAACCGACGAATACAAATATTTATTTGACTCTTTTAGTCTGAACGACATGCACGATTTCGAGGACATGTTGTACGATACAACGGAAAATATTATCGACGACAACATGTTGGTAATGTCCAACCCCAATTACCGAGGAATACTCACAGAAAAAATATTAGACACCTTCTTTGAAGACTGGCTCGAAAATGAACTGTGTACTGAAAACGACTACCACGACATTTACGAATATGTAGAAGAATTTCTGCGCAATTTTTTGGAAAGTATTGAAGATGAACTCCCGCCGCGTCAATCGATATATACACATCCTGAACCCATTACCCCCGAAAAACGGGAAGAAATTTCTGAAAAAATTAACCGGCTTCGTTCGGTGTATCAACCTCCCCAACGTAGCGACGCATGGTACGAATATCGTCACAACCTCATGACGGCGAGTAGTATGTACAAGGCTATGGGAACAGAATCGCAGAGAAACAGTCTCATTTACGAAAAATGTAAACCCTACGTCCCCGTGAAAACCAACTATTTTTCTCAGAACTCGCGGCAGTGGGGAAACACTTACGAACCCATCTCCATCATGATGTATGAACACATGTACTTGACTCGGGTTGCCGATTTTGGATGTATTCAACATCCCCGTTACAATTGTATCGGGGCCTCACCCGACGGTATCAATATCGATCCCAGTTCCGACCGTTTCGGTAAAATGATTGAAGTCAAAAACATTGTGAACCGCGAAATTACCGATACCCCCAAAGAAGAATACTGGATTCAAATGCAGATCCAGATGGAAACGTGCGATCTGAACGAATGCGATTTTATTGAAACCCGTTTCAAAGAGTATACATCCGAAGAGGAATTTTATGCCGACACCCGGGAAATTAGCCGGGGGGTGTTCCTCTGTTTTGTAGAACACATTGCGTTGGAAAGTGTGCCAACCAACACGCTCATTGTACATAAATTACCCGAAAATACCGAGACGTCGGAATTGTCCACGTCGCCGCCCTCCTCGACATTTACAGCCTCTCCTTCCCCGAAATTCATTTATATGCCACTGGATCTGCCTTGCGATGCGGAATCTGTCGCAAGCTGGATTCACCAACAAAAAATGGAGATGAGATCTACCCACCGCCTCTATTCAACCACCTATTGGTATCTCGACGAGTTTTCCTGTATTTTAGTGAAACGTAACCGGTGGTGGTTTCAGGCCGCCCTTCCGCATATTTTGGAAACGTGGTCTGTCATTGAAAAGGAACGAAATACGGGTTATGAACATCGTGCCGCCAAAAAAAGGAGCCAATCGATGGACAACACCCTGAAATTTGTGAAAAGCGAGTGTAGTGTTATCCTGGAAGTCTAACATGGGGATGGAGGCATGGGGATGGGGGTGGGAAGGTGGAAGGCGGGGGTGTCTAAATATATCGATATATGATATATTGATTAGAAATACACCTCAATTATGGTGACGATAACAACCAAGAGTAGCAATGTATTGGTCCAACCGGCGATATATCTTATTTTAATCATCGCCTTTTTTTACTTGCTATTCATCCTATTTTACCATTTTCCGGACAATTTTGATAAAACGGTGGTCACATCTAAAAATACCACATCGTATGTTATCAATCTCGACAAAAACCCCGAACGTCTCGAACAAATTCGTCAGAGCTACCAAAGTTCCGATATCCGAGAAATACCTTTCAAACGGTTTCCCGCAATTTTGGGCAAAAATGTAGACATTGACGCCTGGCTCACCCCCGAAGCGATTGAAGAGCTGGAACAGGTCGAAAAAAAACAGTACCGTAACTACCATTACCAACTCACCCGTGGAGCCATCGGCTGTTTTCTGAGTCACTACACTTTAGCGAAACAGCTTTTGTCAGACAAGCGTAACAACTACTACATGATCATGGAAGACGACAGTGTTGTCCACCCACAAGGATTCAAAGAAATTCAGGAGGCCATGGTCAATTGTCCCCCCGATTGGGACATCATCCTCTTTGGGTTTATTCGTATCATCCATCCCGAACCCGTGGGGAATTTCATCAAGCCCGGGGGCTTTTGGGGACTTCACGGCTACCTGATCAATAAATCCGGCGCAAAAAAAGTGGTGGCCGAGACGGATAAAATTAAAATGGACGGCCAACTGGATGCGTTCATTTCTCGCATGATACAACAAAATAAAATCAACGTGTACGCCTACAAAAATCAACTGTTTCACCAAGTGGGACGTACCTCGGACATACAGTCGGGTATTCGCCTGCGTGAAGGTATCAACCCCTTCAATTACCGCGGATACATTGTGTAAAATCTCCCTATATTACAAATAAGCGGTGGTATCACACACACTCTCGGCTTGATTCCGTACCGGGTCACCAAACGTCGAAAATGGTTCAAATGAAGATAAATGTTCTCCGATGGGGAAAAAAATACAGCACCTACCTTGCCGGTATCCTGTTGGTAATTCTGTTGATTCTTGTGGTTCTAGTCGTCTGGCCACGCGCTTCAGGAACCACCCGTGGGCGTGCCACCCGACTTCCCATCGCCATCGCAAGTATGATGCGAAACCCGGTGGATCTACCTCTATGGTTGAAATATCACCGCAATTTAGGGATCTCCCGATTTTTTATACGCCTGGAAGACAGTCCGAGCTGGGAAGAATACCTTCAAACCGCGCCCGATGTTGTAGTAGAAATTGGCACCAGTGATGATTCCGGTAACAATTACAGTACGGTTATTGACCGGCAAATTGTGTTTGTCAACAAGGTGTTGCGCGATAACGCCGCGGCCGCGGACATTGACTGGATCATACACATTGATAGCGACGAATTACTTCACGGAGATTTGACCGCAGTAAGTTCCCTGCCTCCCACCGCCAAGACGGTCAAATTCATCAACGCCGAGGCCATCTTTGAAGAACCTAAAAAACGCGACACCTGTTTCACCGCAAAAAAATTTTTACGTTGCGATCAAGGCGCGCCGTGTAAATCTTATGTCAACGGCAAGGGCGGGGGAAGAACCCGTGACCCCCACGTGTTTATGGCGGGTCCTCACGATTTCGGGTACCGGGGAACTGAGACCGCGGAAACAAATTACAAGGTTCCCTTTGAACAACTCCATGTTCTCCACTTTGAAGGCTGTACTTTTTCGGGATGGGTCGACAAGTACTACCACATGAGTAAGAACGACCGGGGGGACATGCCGTTTCCGTATTACAAGGAAAGTATCCAGGCGGCAAAACGTGCCCACGAGCTTTATAAGGAAAACAAGATGCCCGATCCGACACAGTTCAATGCGGGACAAGTATATAACCTGAATTCTCCCATAAAAATATAATTTGCCCACTTCTCGCCCACAAATACGGCGGAAACCGGGTAAAATTGATCTTTTTCATACAAAAAAATCAGATCGCACCACCCACTAAGCCGTAACACGAGTTTGCGAACAACATGACAACACCCTACACCGTTCCTGCCCAGTTCCGCGTACCGCTCATGCCACCCAAACGCGTTCCGGGTCAAGACTATGCGCAAGCCATGCGCGCCTACCGTGATGAAGTAGAACGGCGGTTTGCGTGCGTGCCCCCCGCACCCCCTCGAGAGGTTGAAACGGACGAGGACGACGAGTACCTGAGTGACGAAGATACCGCCGGTGAGAACGACGACGACGACGACGACGATACCGATACGGACCATGACGATCCGTACTACTTTGAAGAGAACCCGATGAAACTCTTGAATCACACTCAGAAACCGGTATCCACGAAAGAACTTCAGCAAAAGATGCCCGACGACTGTTGCTTCTGCTTGGAGGAACTGTTGCGGGCAAACGCGGTCACAACAAACTGCGGCCACTCCTTTTGCCAAGGCTGTTTCGGTCGCTACTCTAAAAAAAACTGCCCCAGTTGCCGCCAACGCCTAACCCGGTTGACAACCTACCAAGAAAACAGTGATCCAGCGTCGCAAGATACTTAGATCAGTTTGTGATGTAACGGACTAATTTACACTTTTTTTCTCGTCCACACTCACCACAACGTATTATTTACAAAAATAATATAAACCCTACTCTTATATTATTTTAGTTGAAAGGAGGAATATGACTTCATTTACATCAGGTTCAATGGACGAAATGCGGGTTACCAAACGCAACGGTGAGTTGGAAACAATTGAATTCGATAAAATCCTCAAACGTATTAAATCCACCGGGCAAGAAGCCGGCATTTCTATTAACTATACCGCTTTGGTTATGAAGGTCATTGACCAATTGTACGACAAAATCTCCACCACCAAAATCGATGAACTCACGGCAGAACAGTGCGCATCGATGTCCTCCATTCATCCCGACTATAACACGCTCGCCGGTAGAATTATTGTTTCGAATCATCATAAAAACACGGGGGCGGTATTTTCCGAAATCATGACTCTGTTATACAACTACTTGGATAAACACGGTCAACCTTCGCCTCTCATCGGAGAGGAATTCTACGAGGTGGTAATGGCCAATGCGGAAGAATTGAACGGATGGTGCGATTTTTCCCGCGACTACTTGATCGACTACTTTGGGTTCAAGACGTTGGAACGGGCTTATTTGATGAAAACCAACGGTAAAATCGTGGAACGCCCGCAACACATGTGGTTACGCGTGGCTCTCGGTATTCACGGTTCAAATCTGGAGAAAGCGCGGGAAACCTACAACCTAATGTCGCAAAAATACTTTACCCACGCGACGCCAACCCTGTTCAATGCGGGCACGCCCCATCCGCAGTTTTCGTCGTGTTACCTTCTTTCCATGGAGAGTGACAGCATCGACGGTATCTACAACACGTTGAAAGATTGCGCCAATATTTCGAAATGGGCAGGCGGTATCGGGCTCCATATTCACAACATCCGGGCGTCGGGGTCCCATATTCGTGGTACCAACGGGTCCTCGAACGGCATTGTCCCCATGTTGCGCGTATTCAATCACACGGCCAAATACGTGGATCAGTGCGTGCATCCAGAAACGATTATTTATACCACCAAAGGTCCCATTCAGATTCAACATTGTGTAATGGGTGAAACCGAGGTTATTAATTTGTTAGGTAAGGAGGAAGTCATTCAGAATGTATTGGAACACAATTACCATGGCGAAGCTTTGGAAATTGAGTCGACGCATTCCCTCACGCGGATGATTATTACCCCTGAACATCCGATTTATGCGTTGGTCAATCCACCCAAGGATGTAGATTTTAACGTTATTAAGGATAGTTTAGATAAAAAGATTTGTGAGTTTGAATGGACGGATGCCAAAGAATTAACGACGAACGATTTGTTAGTGTATCCGATTCCCTCGTACGAGAAAGACATTACAACTATTAAGGCAGACGATTGTTATATTTACGGTATTATTCTGGGGGATGGCTCTGACAATAGTAAGACAGAGGCGTCGGATTATGTTTATATGCATACCACCAACAAGAATCATATTGCGGAGTTTATGGCCAAATATTTTTCGGATACCTGTACGGATTATGTAGTGTCTACTGATAACAATGCCACACATATTCGGTGGAACCAGAATCTCAATCTCCCTTTCCGTTATAACGATTTTTACGACGAAAACAAGGAAAAGCGTATGCAGTCGAGATGGATGCATCTGCCAATTGAAAAGGCCAAGTATATTTTGAAAGGACTGTTGGAGACAGACGGATGCGACAATGAGGAATTGACATTTGACAGTACGTCGTATCAATTGATTGAATCTGTAAGATATTTGTGTATGCGTATGGGTGTACTGACAAGCGGTTATATTAGAGATAGACGCGAGAACAAAAACATTGTGTACCGTTTGCGAGTTCCCAAAACCCGTGAAATCTGTGATTTGATGAACATCGAATATAACGAAAATCAGCTTTTCGAGTTTATGCGGTACGATAATTTTTTGTTGTCTAGGATCACTGAGATTACACCTACGACGTATAGTGGCCAACTGTATGATTTACAGATGGGTAAGGAGCATAATTATTTGTTACATAATGGTTTGGTCCACAATGGTGGCGGTAAGCGCAACGGTTCTTTCGCCATTTATTTGGAGCCTTGGCACGCCGACATTGAGCTCTTCCTCCAGATGCGTAAGAATCACGGCGACGAAGAGTTGAAAGCCCGTGACCTGTTCTACGCGCTCTGGATTCCCGACCTGTTTATGGAGCGCGTAAAAGCCAACGGTTCCTGGACGCTCATGTGCCCCGACGAATGCCCGGGACTGTCCGACGTCTACGGCGACGATTTCAAAACCTTGTACGAGAGTTACGAAACGGCGGGACGTGGGCGTGTGACCATGAAGGCCCGCGACCTCTGGTTCCAAGTACTCGATGCCCAGATGGAGACGGGTACGCCCTACCTCCTTTATAAAGATGCGGTCAACAAAAAATCCAACCAGAAGAACATTGGCACCATTAAATCGAGCAATCTATGTGTTGCGCCTGAAACAAAGATATTGACAGATAAAGGTCACCTGGAAATTCAATCATTGGTAGGTAGTAAAGTAAACGTTTGGAATGGGACAGAATTCAGCGAAGTTGAAATTTTCAAGACTGGTACAAATAAAAAATTAATTGAAGTAGTTACTAGTGATGGATGCGTATTAAGCTGTACTCCTTATCACAAATTCTTCATTCAGAAACGGTATAATAAGGAAAAATTTGAAGTAATTGAAGCACAAAATTTGAAATTAGGAGATAAACTTATCAAATGCGATTATCCAGTAATTGAAGGTACAGAAGAAATGAACTATGCTTATACTCACGGTTTTTTTTGTGGAGATGGCACCTATTTTAATAATAATCATAAAAAAACGATTCGATGCCAATATAAATGTTTGCAAGATCATTATTTTTGTAAACGGCACATCAATTATGAAAATGAAAATACGATAGATTTGTTACAAAACAACAATTCCATTGATAATATACAATGTAATGCCTTGTCATATGAAAAAAAACCAGCCATATTTTTGTATGCTGATAAAAAATTACTCGCGGATCATATCCAATATATTGGCCGAACTGAAGAAAAAACAAGAATTACCCTTAGATTACCGTTGGATATTAAAGAAAAATACTTTGTTCCGATGGAACACAACATAGAAACCAAAATGAATTGGTTTTCTGGTTATTGTGACGCAGATGGTTGTATTACCAACAATCAGGACAACCAACAATTACAGGTTACTTCTATAAATGAATCATTTTTAACAAACGTAAAACTCATGTTACAAACATGCGGTATCAATCCCAAAGTTCGAAAAATGTATGACCATGGTACAAGTTATCTTCCTGATGGACACGGAGGATATCGTGATTTTGAAACAAAACCACTGTTTCGAATGTTGATTACATCCGTTGATCTACAAAAAATAGTTACCCTCGGCTTCTCACCAAAACGCTTAAAAATAAATAATATGAATGTACCAAACCGTTCAGCAAGTAAATATGTTACGATTACTGATGTTATCGATAATGGACGTATTGATGACACTTTTTGTTTTACTGAACCAAAACGACACGCTGGTATATTTAACGGTATTATTACTTCTCAGTGTACTGAAATAACGGAATACTCTGACGATAAAGAGTCCGCCGTCTGTAATTTGGCGTCGATTGCGTTACCTACGTTCCTGGATTATTCGGTCACTCCTCCCGTCTTTGATTACGGCAAGCTCCACGAAGTCACCAAAGTCGTTACGGAAAACCTGAACTGTATCATCGACCGCAACTATTATCCCACGGAGAAAACGCGGCGCTCCAACCTGCGTCATCGACCCATCGGCATTGGAGTCCAAGGGTTGGCCGACACTTTCATCCTCATGGACCTCGCCTTCACTTCCGACAAGGCCAAAACGGTGAACCGTAAAATCTTTGAGACCATTTATCACGGCGCCTTGGAGCGTTCTTGTGAACTGGCCCAGCGCGAGGGGGTTTACGAGACCTTCCCGGGTTCGCCCGCCTCGGAGGGCATCCTCCAATTCGACATGTGGAGCTACGATCCCGGGAACGAGCGTTACGACTGGGCGGCGATGAAATCCCAGATTCGGCAACACGGACTTCGCAATTCATTGCTCGTCGCGCCCATGCCTACGGCATCCACCTCGCAGATTCTCGGGTTCAACGAGTGTTTCGAACCCATCACCAGCAACATTTACAGTCGGCGCACGATTGCCGGGGAGTTTGTGATGACCAACAAATACTTGATGCGCGATTTGATCGGATTGGGTCTGTGGAACGACGCCATCAAGAACAATGTGATTGCGAACAACGGCAGTATCCAACACATTGATATTATTCCCGAACATATCCGCGAAAAATACCGGACGGCGTGGGAAATTCCCATGAAAACGGTCATTGACATGGCAGCAGAACGCGGGGTCTTTATTTGCCAGTCGCAGTCCATGAACACCTGGATCGAAGAACCGTCCTACAATTCCTTGACGTCCATGCACTTTTATTCGTGGGGACGGGGTCTGAAAACGGGCATTTACTATTTGCGCCGGCGGGCCGCGCACCAAGCCCAGCAGTTTACAATCGAACCGGAAAAACGCGACCGCGGGGGCAGCGAAGCCGAGGACGAAAACGAAGTATGTGAAATGTGTTCGGGTTGAACGTGGATGGGGGGCGGGGAGTAAATTATTTATTCTGAAAAAAATATAAACCCGGTTTATGTCTGATATCTATATAACATGGACATTAACGTACAAATTTCCCCCCAGAGCACGGAACTATGTTTCATTATGAACTATTTCGGAAGTGACAAGGGTGACCCCGCCGGCGAGAAAAACCACAATTATACCCGGTTTTACTACGAGCTGTTTAAACCCGTACGTGATGGCCCCATCCGCCTCTTTGAGCTCGGACTGGGTACCAACAACGTCAACATTCCGTCGAACATGGGTCCCGACGGCAAACCCGGCGCATCGTTACGGGGCTGGAAACAATTTTTCCCCCAGGGCGAAATTTTCGGCGCAGACATTGACCGCGACATCCTGTTCAAGGAGGACCGCATCAACACGTTTTACTGCGACCAGAACCACGCCGTGAGTACCCGCGAGATGTGGGGCAGTGAAGGCCTGGTGGACGACGGTATGGACATCATCATCGACGACGCCTACCACGTGTTTTCCCACAATGTCAATTTTTTCCAGAACAGCAACTACAAATTGAATTTGGGCGGGGTCTACATCATTGAGGACATTATGCACTACACTCTCGATCTCTGGCGGGAAAAAATCGCTCAGTGGGAGAAGCAATATCCCCACCTGCGTTTCCGGTTGTACGTCATTCCTCACCCCAAGAACCCCTACGACAATACTTTGCTCGTCGCCCAACGCGTCGAGTAGTCAGTCTACATGATCGATTTCAATTCACACATTTTGAGAAAACACCGCATACATGCCAACGTGTCGGCCAAAGCGTCGTGTGCTCCCTCGAATTTTTCTTGAAACAGGTGTTCGTACAATTCCGCCAATTTGGGCATTTTTTTATAGGGCGGTTTACCCGCCTGTTTGGAGGGTATAGTGATACTACACGTGCTTCTGCCTAATTCCGCCGTACACATCGTGCGTTTCTTATGAACCATCTCGTACACGCTGTTGAACATGAAACACGCGTCCATCATGTCGGGAAAGAACTGGAGCGCATGGCGCTGTACTTCCAGCTCAATCATCCGCCGATCGAACCGTATGTTGTGAGCCACCACCACATCGCATGCCTGGTATGCCCGGTAAAACTGGCGTAATGCCTTTACAATCGGTACACCGTTGTCGCATTTTTCTCGGGTGATGCCCGTCAGTTGGGTGATGAATTCGCTGATTTCCACTTCGGGGGGAAGTTGGACGTATTCGTTGAATATTTTTATATTTTGTTTTGTCTCCGTGTCGTACAAAACAAAACACAGTTGGGTTATGTAGGGCAGGGCGGGGTTGGTCGTATCGGAAGCGTCGGGAAACAGTCCCGTGGTTTCCGTATCGAAAAACAGTATTTTACACGGAGTGGTCATCTGCCGTGGGTTTACGGGGGTGCTAACGTCGTATAAGGCGGTCATAGTTTATGTTACAATCTCGAACTAATATAGAAATTACTTTCAATTTTAGTCTATATCGACCGATCTAGAGCGTATTCATGGCAAGTAGTGTCACATTTGTCACTTCTTTCTTTTACATTTATGAACACGAATATGACCCCCGGAAAACGGTGCCGTGGCGTATCGAACGGTTTCGCGAAATTGCCTCCACCGGCATCAAAATCTGCGTCTACGTGTGTCCCACCATGGAACCTCATGTGAAAGCCCTGGAGGCCGAGTTCCCCGATAACGTGAAATACATGAAAACGCTGGAGATTGGCGACACGGTCATCGCCAACATGCTGCGCCAACACGGCAATTATACACTTCCGGATAAACGCAGTGATACCAAGGATGTACCGGGGTACCTAACGGTCATCAATTCCAAGACCGAGTTCATGACCCACGCCGTGGACGTGAACCCGTGGGGTTCGACCCATTTTGCCTGGATCGATTTCAACATTTCCCACGTGTTTTTCGACAAGGAGCGTAGTCTCGAATTTCTGCGGTTTTTGGGTACGCGGACCTGGTTCGAACCCTCTTTTTTCGTCATCCCGGGATGCTGGGACAAATGGTCGGGAGAACACATCGGTCACGTGAGCGACACCATTCACTGGCGATTTTGCGGGGGGTTCTTCATGGGGGACAGTGCGTCCATTCGCCGGTTTCACGCGCTCTATTTGGAATTTTTCCCCCAGTTCTTGTCCGAAACCCGCAAACTGGTGTGGGAGGTGAATTTCTGGGCCTGGCTCGAGGCGAAAACCGAGTGGTTGTCGGTCTACGAACCCGATCACGGCCACAAGGCGTGGTACAAGGCGGACCACAACGATTCCATCATTGGAAACGTGTGGGCGCGGGTGTTTTCGAAACGGGTACTGGATTTTTCCGGTAACACAACGTGTGTTTACGATTACCCGAAGATTGAGGGCTACAATGCGTCCTCTGCCGCCTATCTGTACCACGGGGGGAAACACTGGCTCAATACACGCTATGTGAACTACTGGTATTATCCCGACGGTTGGTACATGTTTTATGACGGGGTTCGCATCATTCGCAGCAAAAATATCTTGTCCGAACTCGTGTATTCGGAGGACAGGGGGGGGTTTGTACCCGTGAATTTCCGGGAAATTAACGAAACGGTGAATTTGCCCAGTTACGAGATGTATTCTCGGGGGATTGAAGACGTCCGTTTGTACGCAGTGCGGGATCAGATGAAATACATTGCGACTACGGTGGGGTACCATTCCACGGGGGGTAACCGGATGATCATGGGGAATTTCAACGTGGATCAGTTGGATTTAACCGGTTCGACGCTGATTGAACCGCCCACCGACACATTTTTAGAAAAAAATTGGGTGCCGGTGGTTCTCAACAATCCGACGAGTGAATTTCACGGACGCGAGTTATTTATTTACAGCTGGGGGCCGTTTCGAGTGGGACAGTTGCGGTACGATACGGGGTCGTCTTCGCCGCAACTGGAAATTATTTATAGCGAGGAATCGACCCGTTTAGCGCCTTTTTTTCACCGTATGAAGGGTTCCGCGTTGTTGGTGGATCGGGGGGACGTCTTGGTGGGGGTGGTCCATTTTAGCGAAGAATTGCGTCCGCGGCACTATTTTCATGTGATGGTGGAGCTGGACCGACGCACATTGCGTCCATTGCGCTACAGTGAACCGTTCTATTTCGAGGCGGTGAGTATCGAATTCTGTATTGGATTTACGTTGACACCGGAGACGGACCGCTACGTATTTTGGATTTCGCGCATGGATCGCGACCCACTTATGGTGGTGGTACCGGTCAGTGACCTGCCGTGTACGGAACATTTTTAGGATTGGGGGGGGACGATTGCCGGAAAATGGTCGTTAAAAAAATGTGGGTATATTTTATTGGTGTGAATCGCGGGTTTTGATTGTTGAATATTTTTAAAATAATTGGGAAAAATGGCAGATAATGAAAGTGGTAAAGGTACAACTGTTAGAGAAGGTGATGCTAGGGGCGATCTGGCACCATCACTCGTAGCAGCTGCTGCTGCTAAAAGAGGGTCAGCGGAGAGAGTAGCGGGTGATGGTAATTCTCCTGCTGATGATGAGGAGGGTGCGGATAATGGTAATGTTGTTCCTGCTGCTGCTGCTGAGGATGCTGCTGGGGAGGGTGCGGATATAGGTAATGGTCAGGGTGTTCCTACTGCTCCTGCTGCTAAACCTGCTGCTTCTTCTGCTGCTGCTGCCTCTGCTGCGGAGGATGCTGCTGCTCCTCGGGATGATCCGGTTGATACTGATGGGGATGGGAATGGTGCGGATATAGGTAATGGTCAGGGTGTTCTTACTGCTGCTGCTTCTTCTGCTGTTGCTTCTTCTGCTGTTGCTTCTTCTGCTAAACCTGCTGATGCTAGAGAAAAGGATCGAAAGGAATTTGCAGAAGCTATGAAAATAAATGGTAAATATCAAAAAAAAATTTCTGATAGCACGCATTTATCCGACCCTGATAAATCTACTGATTTTCAAGTGACTATTACGTATGATCAAAACACTAAAGAAGACAAACAAGTTGCGATTCTTTTCAAGAATTTTGAAATAATAAAAGTAACATTACCGAAAATCGCACGTCCTCCTGCGGGTTCACGCCGTGAGTTGTCACTTGCTTCAACCCATATCCAACCGATCACTTATACTTTAATGAACTGTCTTTTAGAGTGCTATAAAGTCATAGAAAAAAAAGTAACATTTAACTCGGTCGGTTACAATTTTAATACAATAAAAGGTTCACAATTAACTGATGACGAAAAACAAAAAATTGTTGACATACTTTCTTCTCTTAACGGTAAGACAACTAACCCAAATGCTTATTATTTAAGTAAGCTTGCTGCGAATCGACATGCTGAAGATATAAAATTTTTTACTAAAAATAAAGAATCTGATATTTCTAAGGAAATAGAACTTGACTATCTAATACAATTTTTATTTAATTTTAAACTTAAAATTAAAGCTTTTGCAGACGCTGAATATCCAGTTCAAAAGAGTTATTTTGGAGCTCATGGTGATACAGAATTAATTGACGAACTACAAAAACTACGAATATTTCCGAATGAATCACCACTCTATCCTACTAGAGAGGAACGTCTTAAGCGTGCTTCTCTTGATAAATCTCGTGCTCGTGGTCTTCGTGTTGTTACTGGTGATGATGGTGATGCTGGTAATGGTGATGCTCTTCCTCAAGGTGGTAAACCCCAAACCCGTAAATCCAAACTCCGCCGTCGCAAAACCGAACGACGCAACTCCAAACGCGGTAAAAAATAAACGCGTAAAACACGCAAAATTGAAATAACAAAAACAACATAATATTTTTGTTATTTACTAACGTAAACGACCCCCCTCCCACAATGTCCCGACCTGCTATTATTTCCATCGAAGGCAACATCGGTGCGGGTAAATCTACTCTCCTCACCCGCATTGAACATGCCGCCGAGATGTCCTCCCGAATCTCCCGACACCGTCCCATTGAATTTGTGCCCGAGCCCCTCGACCAATGGCACACCGTTCGCGACAAGGACGCCGATATTCTGACCAAATTTTACGCGGATCCGCGCACACACGCTTTCCCCTTTCAAATCATGGCCTACGCCACGCAAGTCAACATACTCCACGACGCAGTTTCCCGCCATCCCGCCATCGTACTCACCGAGAGATCCCTCGCGTCCAATCACGAAATATTCACCAAAATGCTCCATAGCGAAGGCAAGATCGACGACATTCACTACCAAATTTACCAAAAAAACGCCGAGACCTACACCAAAACGGCGGCCAACAGTTGTACCACGGATGCCTACATCTATTTGC
>Ga0214921_10001056_pt1 | contig 48025 bp, 46 predicted proteins | sample LL1505_MetaG_FD_177992 | JGI IMG/M metagenome (GOLD analysis project Ga0214921, IMG submission 177992) | Freshwater microbial communities from Lake Lanier, Atlanta, Georgia, United States - LL-1505 | ecosystem: Environmental > Aquatic > Freshwater > Lake | place: USA: Georgia | collected... | reverse complement strand
GAACCGGATGATATTGTGCTTGTAGCAAGAATTGTAGCTACTGTCATTCCGGTAGCATCAATGGATCCTGTACTTGTAGCAGTTGCAACTACATTGCTGATTGTTGCCAATGGAGCATAAACTGAACCAGCTGAAACCATTGTATTAGCCAATAAGTTTGAAGTTGTAATATTTGTTGCTCTGAAATCTGTTACTGAAAATGTTCCTGCACTAATGTTTGTAGAAACAACATTGGTAATAGTTGCATTTGTAGCGTAAACTGATCCAGCTGAGATACTGCTTGTAGCAAGAATTGTAGCTACTGTCATTCCAGTTGCATCAATTGATCCTGTACTAGTAGCAGTTGCGACAACATTGCTAATTGTAGCCAATGGAGCGTAAACTGAACCGGAGGATATTGTGCTTGTAGCAAGAATTGTAGCTACTGTCATTCCAGTAGCATCGATGGATCCTGTACTAGTAGCAGTTGCAACAACATTGCTGATTGTTGCCAATGGAGCGTAAACGGAACCGGCAGAGATACTGCTTGTAGCAAGAATTGTAGCTACTGTCATTCCAGTAGCATCAATTGATCCAGTGCTTGTTGCAGTTGCAACTACATTACTTATTGTTGCCAATGGAGCGTAAACGGAACCAGAGGATATTGTGCTTGTAGCAAGAATTGTAGCTACTGTCATTCCAGTAGCATCAATTGATCCTGTACTTGTTGCAGTTGCAACTACATTGCTGATTGTTGCTTTTGGAGCGTAAACTGAACCGGCAGAGATACTGCTTGTAGCAAGAATTGTAGCTACTGTCATTCCAGTTGCATCAATTGATCCTGTGCTTGTTGCAGTAGCAACAACATTGCTGATTGTTGCCAATGGAGCATAAACGGAACCTGCTGAGATACTGCTTGTAGCAAGAATTGTAGCTACTGTCATTCCAGTAGCATCAATTGATCCAGTGCTTGTAGCAGTTGCAACTACATTACTGATTGTTGCTTTTGGAGCATAAACGGAACCAGCTGAGATACTGCTTGTAGCAAGAATTGTAGCTACTGTCATTCCGGTAGCATCAATGGACCCTGTACTTGTTGCAGTTGCAACAACATTGCTGATTGTCGCCAATGGAGCGTAGACTGAACCAGCTGAGATACTACTTGTAGCAAGGATCGTAGCTACAGTCATTCCAGTAGCATCAATTGACCCTGTGCTTGTAGCAGTTGCAACTACGTTAGAGATTGTTGCATTTGTAGAATAAAAGTTACCTGAACTTACACTTGTAGATGCAAGAATTGTACCAGTTGTAATACTATTAGAAACACGAAGTTCACCAGTAACATCAAGGGTATAACTTGGTGAAACATTTTTAATACCGACATTTCCACCAGTTGTATAAACTGTACCAACAGTGTTTGAATTAAATGTAGATCGTAATTCACCAGTAACATATGCGGAAGCAGTTGTCATACCTGTAGACAAATCAGCTGTTCCAGAACTAAAGTTTACAGAAAATAAACTTCCAGTACTAACATTTGTAGTAGCTAATATTGTAGCTACAGTCATTCCTGTAGCATTTATTGATCCTGTACTTGTAGCTGTAGCTACCATATTGGTTATGGTAGATAATGGAGCATATAAACTTGCAGCTGTAATCATTGTGTTTGCTAAAAGATTATTTGTTGTAATATTTGTAGCTGTAAGTTGTGTTACAGCAAAAGATCCTGCAGTAAGAGCACCCCTAATAATAGCATTGTTATTCACATTTAAATTTTCACCAATACCTAACCCACCGTACACAACTAACGCACCACTACTAACATCAGAACTTCCAACAGAATTAATTATAGTAGTTATACCAGAAATCGTTGTTGTAAACAAGTTAGAATTACCACTAATAGTAGCTCCACCATACAAAAATAAAGAGGCGGATGACAAACTACTAGCCGTAGAATCTAAAATAGAAATAGGTTGATTGAAAAACAAATTAGAGTATAGGTTTACCATTTTATATATTTACTCTAGAAATTAAAAAACGTAATAATGCGTTTTATAATAAAAAAAAAGAATAATTATTACATAAATTATTTTACACCAAACTTTTTATTAACAACGTTAAATAATTTATTTAAATTTAAGATGATGAAAAATAATCATCGCTAATCATATTGTTACTAATCGTATTGTCAGTAGTCGTATTATCCTTAATCATATATAATTTACTTGTTTCATTACTTGTTTCATTACTTGTTTCATTATCCGTGTAAATAAAATAGCCCATTACAATACACAACACCCCTATTAATTTATTATTCCTATAAATTCTTTTAATTATCTCATTATCAATATCTTTAATATACTCTGGAATTAAAATCAATAAAAACCCAATTATTATCAATATTAAACTTGTCATTTATATTATCTTGAAAATAAATAATCATCTTTAAACAAATCTATACAAAATTTTGCATTTTACATTTTTGCATTTTTGCATTTTTGCATTTTTGCATTTTGCATTTTGCATTTTTTTCGTTCATTCTAAAATATTTATATATATAATATTTATATATAAAATAAATATAAATGAAGTATCAAACGTTTTTTTATTTTATATCAGTATTATCAGTTGCTAAATGTATAGTCGACGACAAAGGTCACGATTTAATTGATGACAACGGTCACGATGACCTACATCACAATTGTACATCTACGGTAGAAGACAATGTTAACCATTTAGATGACAATGACAATGACAATTCTAGCCGAAATCATTGTGCAATTGCTACAACTTCTTCTAGTACAACAGAAATAACACATTCCGTAAATGATCGTCAAACTAGCAGCTCAATTTTACATTTCCCTATTATCCCAAGTTTATTATTTACCGTTTTACTTTTATAAAAAATGATTTTTATATAATTTTTATAAAAATTAAACAATTCGTTTATTCGTTTACATTTGGATTTTTAATTGTTGGTATAATAAAAAATGAAATTCGGAAATTTACTTAACTACTTTGCAATCTTTACAGCTGTTTATAGTAAAAGAAATGTTGAAAAGCATACTGAAAAAACTTTTGAAAAAGTTGATGTAACTAAACGTGCAAATTTAAAAGCTGGAACACCATCATCTAATAGACACGGTGTTAAAGATGCTGCTGCTGCTGTTGCTGCCGCTGCTGCTGCTGCTGCTGCTGCCGTTGCTGCTGCAATCGGAACTGATCCAGTTTTAGTCAAACGTGCAAATTTAAAATCTGGAACACCACCTCCAAATCAACACGGTGCAAAAGATGCTGTTGCAGTTGTTGCTGATCCAGTTTTAGTCAAACGTGCAGGTGGAGTAAAACCCCCAGCGCCACCTGCTCCACCTAAAAAATGCGGTACGTCATTTTGTGATATTGAAATGTCTATTTTAAATGCTAATAATGGTGTTTGGCACATACCAAATATTAATTCTTTACCAGCAACTTCTTGGAGTACAAATACAGTAGGTTCAGGTGAAATGGTAACTATTAATTTGGGTACATCTAGAGTAAAATATGGAGGATTTTGTGCAGCTGCTCAAAAATCATTATTTTTTCTTGGTGGATTTGTACCAGCTGCAATTCCAGAACCATCTTGGATTGTTACATTAAAAGCAACTGATATTGATGCTGCTAAAAATTTTATCGGCGGATTTAGCTATAAAATAGATGTAACTTTGGCAGATATTACATCAATCAATAGTGCTGCAACATTTTGTAAAACAACTTGTACCGGAACAACTGGTTGTAAATATGCAACTTATGGTTGGGAAGCACCAGGGGGTTGGTTTTGTAAAATTTATGGTTCTGGGGTATGTACTGATAGCACTCAAATGTGGTGGAAACCTGCCCCACCTGCATTATCTGTTACTACTTTAGGTGGGGCAGTGCCACCTAATGCAATTATTGGTGGAGGATGCCGTATTACTGATACTATTCCTATTACTACACCTCTCTTGAATCTTAATTCTAATAAAATTTCACCAACAACACCTTATACAGTAACTCTCCCTTACCTAACTGCCCCTGTTACAGGCACCGTTGTAGGATCTATCAAATGCGATGTGGCTGTCGGCGGAATAACCGTCGGTTGGCCGACATTTGGAACTATCTGGGTATAATAAATAAATCAAAAAAAATTAGAAAATCAAAAAAAATTATAAAATCACAAAAATATAAAATCGAAAGGGATTATTATCGCATTTTTTTTAAATATATTTTATTTTTTTAAAATATATGGATATCTATTTAACAATAACTGCTGGATTACTATTTTCAATTAGTGAAATTCTACCACTTATAAATGAAATACAAAGCAACGGTATAATTCATTTATTTATAATAATGGGTAAAAAATTCTTTAGTAATACAGGTAATACAGTTAATACAGGTAATGAAAGATCTCCACTTTTAGAATCAGAACATCAATCTACTTTGAATATTGATATTCCTGTTTTACAAACTAAAGACTTTTACGAGATTCAATACATAACAAATTATATTCAACAAGCGTACGATAAACATTTTTTAGATATGAAAACAATTTCATCCAATAATAAAAATATTCTTTTAAAAATGAATTATACTATCGATTACGATTCAATCAATGATATTTATAAAATAAAATGGTAAAAATAAAATTGTAAAAATAAAATGGTAAAAATAAAATGGTAAAAATAAAATGGTAAAAATAAAATTGTAAAAATAAAATGGTAAAAATAAAATGGTAAAAATAAAATTGTAAAAATAAAATGGTAAAAATAAAATGGTAAAAATAAAAAATACCAATAAAAAAATGAATATATATTATTACAATAGTATTTTGTATACATATGACTAACTCTAATAATTTCCCAAAAATATGCGGTGTTTTAGTCGAACCCAGAAAATTAAGTAATATTCACTTGTTGATTGAAAATTTTCATATTGTTTTACCCGCAAGAACACTTTTCTTTTTTTGCGGAGCCTCACATTATTTATATTATACAAATTTTTACAAAAACACACCCTTTATTAAAATTATCTCTTTAAAAATAGACAATTTAACAGCTAAGGAACATAATGATTTATGGAAAGATATCAATTTTTGGAATCACTTTGCCGATTTTACTCACTTGTTATCTATACAAACAGACGGATGCCTTTGCATAAATTCACCATATAAAATAGAAGACTTTTTACATTATGACTTTATAGGCGGATATACACCATTTAAATGGTGGTGGAAAGAAACACAGGGATTACATAATTACTCTGATTATCAATGCTTTAATGGCGGGTTTTCTTTTCGTAACATCAAATCAATGATTGACGTTTTAAAACAATTTCCACCATTACCAACTCAAGATTTTAATGAAAATCTTTCTTTTAGATCTTATGGCGAAGATTTATATTTCGTAGTCGGTCTTTTAACATTAAACGCAAATAACAATGATAAAATATATAACGTCGGATTAGACGAATTTGCAACAAAATTTTGCACACATACACATTACATTAATAACACATTTTGCGTCCATAAATTAGACAATTATACAACTCCAAAAGAATTAAGTAAATTCTTGGAATATTGTCCACTTTTTATACATTTTACTAAACCAAATTACGTATCTTGATCAAAAAATTATTTTATTTACTTTTTATATATGAGTTACACAAGTAGTTTACCTAAAATACAACCAGCTCCATTAACTTTAAAAACTCTACCTAAATATGTCCAGTTTATTACAAAACACGGTGAAACACCAGCTCAATATATTGAACGAATGGATGAACAACAAAAATCTTTACTTATAGAAGCAGATGTTAAAAATTTTTTAAATAAAGAAAAAACATTAGGTTCTCGCCGTAAATCACAAATTTTAAAAACTGATAAATTAGACCCCGAACAAGATATGAAAGAAGTTACCTATTTTAATACCGATTTACAAAAATACGTAACAACAAAAATACCAAGCAACATAAATATTGTTTCAAAAAAAAAAGAACACTTACCAATATCACTTGATTTTAACCCACCCGAATTAGACTATAGTGATCTCTATAATATCAAACCAATTAGTGGAGGATCTATTATAAAACGCATTGTCAAAAAACGTATTTCTAAACGCACCTCTAAAAAACGTGTCTCTAAAAAACGTGCCTCTAAAAAACGTAGTGGTGGTGCCAAAAAACCCATTGTTAAAAAACGTGTCTCTAAAAAACGTGTCTCTAAAAAACGTGTCTCTAAAAAACGTGTCTCTAAAAAACCCATTGTTAAAAAACGTGTCTCTAAAAAACCCATTGTTAAAAAACGTGTCTCTAAAAAACGTGTCTCTAAAAAACCCATTGTTAAAAAACGTGTCTCTAAAAAACGTGTCTCTAAAAAACGTATTTCTAAACGTATTTCTAAAAAACGCGTTTCTAAAAAATTATAATTTAATAATAAATTTATTTATTATATAAAATGAATAGTTTAGAAAATCTTCCAAATGAATTAATTTTAAAAATAATATCAAATGTTTCTATTGAGGATTATATAAATGTATGTAAAAGTAATAAAAAAATTGCAAAGTTATGTAAAGATAATAAAATATGGTTAGTAAAACGTATACAAATTCCTGGATTTCCAAATTGTTTAAATTACGATAAAGTTCTTATCTATGATCAAATATGCGATGTTAAAACTTTTTACCCACTTTTTCCAAAGTACGTATCTAAATGTAAAATCAATATTGAATATATTGAATACGAAAGAATAGCAGATGGTCCAATAGAATACATAATAAAAAAAGACTATTATCATCTATTTGAGCTTTGTATCGTGAATAATATAATTGATATAGATCGTTTATTACCATATTTTGCTAAATATTGGAATCTTATAACGCTTCCAGGAATGACAGAAGGTATATTTAACATTATCGCTAAATATAAACCTGCGTATTTTCATATATTATGCCAAGTATTTTAAAAAACACATGGTGAGGAGGTTTCATCAAAAAAGAGTGTTTCTAAAAAAATATAATTTAATCTATTATTTTTTTATTGATATATATTATAAATATGCCATCTTACTTTAGCACATATATAAAATATACTAAAATAGTTATTAAGGGGTTACCTATCGAAACATATATGAGAAAAGATGATGACATAAATTTAGAAACAAGATCATCTTTAAAGACTGATGAAAAAATATTATGGATGCTTCATTGGTTTACTTATGGCACATTTAAATATATAACAACTTGTGCAAAATTTGAAATATTTAAAATAATGTCATTATTTGATAAAGATAAAAAACATCAAAGTAGTATTTTAAAGAAACGCGCGGGGTTATTTTTTTCATCAAGTTCTTGGACTGATCAGGATATACCTTTTGCAAATAATAGATTAGTAAATTATAACTTTCCTTTAGCTTTAGGTATATCTCAAAATAAAGCTTTGCGTAATCTGTGTCGTTTTAAATCTGTTTTGCCAGATAATAAAACTTTAATAAAATGGATCATATCTTCACAACAAGCCAACACTATAAAAAAACAATCGGGTAACTGGTATATATGGGGGGAGGAACCCTTTGATTACGGTATGTGGTTGAAAAATTCAAGATACTATAAATATCCGTATATAGCACCAGATATAGTCAAATTTCTTTTTAATATTGAAACGTTTGAAATCAAATTAATAGATTATAAAAATAATACATATGATAACAAATCACCCCTATTTGAGGCCGCCTTGATTCATACATTTTCATTAATTGGGTTAACTGCTACAATCGGAGGTCAACATTCATGGGTACACTTCCATATGCCTTGCGTAATTAGTGAAAGTGTTAATTTAATATTAAATGAAGGATCTGTCTTGCATAAAATATTAAAAGTACATACAGAATATACATCCAATATCAACAATCAAGCCCTTTGGAATCCAGCTTCAACTAATTGGGAACCCAGTAACCCCACATTTGCATTTCCATTTGATTATAAAGATAGTGTTTTAGGCGGTATTCACGATGGAATTGTAGCAAAATATGATAAAGTTTATGGTAAACATAGTGATACTGATATTTGTTTCTTTGAACGTTATAATTATGAAAACGGTGATTTCGATATCAATATACCATATCATAGATTTTGCATGGCTTATTATAAAGTAATTGAAAACTTTATTACTGAAATAACACCATATATTGATGTAAATGAATTTTTAAAATTTGAAGAATATGTAAAATCTAAATTTGTAGGACGCTGGTTTTCACCAGAAAAATCTTGCCAATATAGAATGATTAAATTTTTATCAAGTTTTATCCATAATGTATCAATTTTACACAGCTCTGATCATTATACTTTTTGGGTTGGAATAAATGCTTTATCAGCATCCATTCGCTTAACTAATCATATAAAAGATACTGATGTCAATTCAGTTATTAATAATCAATACGAAATATATCACACTCAAACCAGTAATAATACATTTTCATATTCACATTTCAATGAAACTAGTAAAATGTTGCTCGATATTAATTACAAATTTAATTATAAAAAACTCGATGAACTAAACGATAAATTTATAGAAAATTTAAAATCAACTGAAAAATCATTAAAAGAAAACAATTTAAACTTGTGTCCAACCACCTGTATATTTCCATCTATATGTGCATAATGTTATTTGTATTTTTTATTTGTACATAATATATGTTAATTGTTATTTATTATTTGTATTTTTTTTATTTGTACAATGTATAAATTATGCATATTGTACACGATCCACAAAAAGAATGTTTTATAAAATTTATACCGGATGTCGATTTAATAAAAAATCAAGATTTACAACACGATAAGAAATTGGGTCTTGTTTTATCCTGCATAGATTATAGATTTATAGATAAAACTATAGAATTTTTAAAACAAGATTGTTGTATAGATGCATTTGATCATACTATTTTAGCTGGAGCTAGTTTAGGATTTAATCAAATCGAATATACATCCTGGAAACTGACTTTACTAAACCATATAGATTTAGCAATAAAATTACACGATATAAAAAAAATAGTAGTAGTAGATCACGAAGACTGTGGTGCTTATAAAATATTTCACCCCGACATTATTCAAAATCCACTTGTTGAAAAAAAATATCATTGCTTAAATATTACACAATTCATTGAAACTATAAAAGAATTGTATCCTCATTTATTAGTTGAAGGTTACTATTTAAAAAAATCTTTTTAATTAATATATAAATGATTACTTATTATTTATTTATAGATAAAGAATTTTGTATACAAAATGTTTTCGAAAACTTACAATTAGCTATATTGGAACCAGGTATTGTATACAAAGAAATTCAAGAACATTCTATTTTACCACCATATATAGTAATACTATCAATGTATAAAGACCAATATTTATTGGAAAAGGTTACAGAGGAATTAAGAGATATGGATTATGATAAACCTTTAAAAATTCTTAAACCAATTTAAACTATTTGAATTTAAAACTAACAAGTTTTAATTATTAATTAAATGAGTTGTGTTACAAGTGGCGAAACAATTTCCAACACATTAGGGTTATTGTCAAGTGTAGTCTGGTTTTTCGTGTTAGTCCCCCAATTGTATCAAAATTATAAGGCCCAAGATTCTGACGCCGTTAGTTTGTTTTTAATCCTATTATGGTTGGTCGGCGATTATCTAAGTATGTTGACTGCACAAGTCAAAGGAATTTCAAAAATCGTTGTTTATGTAGCAATATATCATATAATTATAGGAATCATTTTCACTGCTCAAATTATTTATTACAGATACAAAAAATACAAACTGTATTTTAATGATTTCTATTATTCTCCTATCTTGGACGTCGACGGAGTTACACAGCAAGGTGCATCTAACGAAGATGCATCTAACGAACGTGCATCTAACGAAGATGCATCTAACGAACGTGCATCTAACGAAGATGCATCTAACGAACGTGCATCTAACGAACGTGCATCTAACGAACGTGCATCTAACGAACGTGCATCTAACGAACGTGCATCTAACGAACGTGCCGTTGGTTATTACAACTATTTATTATTAACACAAAACGAACAGATTTTTATATTTTCTAGCACATTATCTGTAATTATTCTAAGCACTTATTTTTATTTTGATTTATATCAATCAATCCTTTTAGCAGACGTAGTAGCTTGGTTAACAACTCTTATTTTTATAGGCTCACGGATTCCTCAAATACATTTAAATTATAACAGAAAATCAACACATGGGTTATCAGTATATTCATTTGTAATATTAAATATAGCTAATTATTTATTTCTATTATCCATTTTAGTCAATATGTGTGACAATATCGGTCACGAAAACGAATTTTTAATATCAAATTTACAATGGATCGTTGGCTCAATGTCTGGAAGTTTATTAGATATCGTTTTATTTTATCAATTTTATATCTATAATTAATTTTATAAAAATTTTGTATTTTATCAACATTTTATCAATTTTATAAAAATAAAAATGAATATTTATTAAATCTTTAGTTTTATAAATGAACATACAACAGTTTTTTAATCGCGATAAAGATTCATTTTTAAACGTTATTACAAAATTCAAAACTTTACAAGATATCAAAAATATATGTGGTATAAATCTTGAAATTTCAAAATTTTGCAATGTTAATAAAAATTTTATTTCATACGCTATACTAAAAAATAATTTTCCAATAGTTCCATTTAATGATAATAGTGCATTATCAGCTTTAAAACAATATCATAGATTAAATTACAATTTTTATACAAAATATTTAAAAATTATTATAAAAAACGAATATTACGAATTACTCGAACTTTTATTTAAAAATAAAATACCCTATTTTAGTGATTATTGGGCGTATATAACAAGCCCAAACGCAAATTTAAATATTATAAAATTAATGGATATATATAATCGATATTACATCGATGTATTGATTAGTAACAATTATCATCATTCTGTTAAAAGAATTGATATTCAACAATATTATAATAATCAAACTTGACAGTTTTTAACTTTTTGACAAATTTTTTAACAATTTTTGACACTTTGACAAATTTTTTTAACACTTTTTGACATTTTGACAATCATTTTTAACAATTTTTGACACTTTGACAAATTTTTTTGACTTTTTGACAAATTTTTTTGACACTTTGACAAATTTTTTAACAGTTTTTGACTTTTTGACAATCATTTTTAACAATTTTTGACACTTTGACAAATTTTTTTAACACTTTTTGGCATTTTGACAAATTTTTTTAACAGTTTGACATTTTGACAATCATTTTTGACACTTTTTTACTTTTCGACAATCATTTTTAACAATTTTTGACACTTTGACAATCATTTTTGACAGTTTTTGACATTTTGACAAATTTTTTTAACAGTTTTTGACACTTTTTTTTAACCTTTTTTAAAAAAACGTATTAAATATGGTAAGGTTACCTCAGTTACCTTTCGGTTACCTCAAAAGTTACCTCAATTATGGTTTGGTTACCTCAGTTACCTCTTTTTTAATAAACTTTCTGTAAAAATAAAATAATAATGATAATAATAAGAATTATAAAAAAGTTTTCAAAAATTGAGGTAACTGGGGTTTTTGAGGTAACCACGACCACGATTGAGGTAACCGTAAAGGTAACTTGAGGTAACTACTGAAATCACTCCATAAAAACCATTAATTTAAATTTTTTATACATAAATGTTTCCAACCGTTATAGGTTTTATTACCTATTTTTACCACACCATATTCACTTTTGACTTGTTTATAATTTTCTTTAATATAATTTTCAATTTCCTTTTTATATTTACTTGATATACTAGAATGGATATTTAATGTATTTGAGTAAAGTTTACAAATTTCACTTAATTGCAATAAACTATTATTTTTATATTGAATATTTTTATCCAACCAATTATAAAAATTAAAATTATACCCAGAAAGATCATCGTTAATGTTTATACCAACACGTTGATTGATTTTTTCTGATAATTCTTCTTTGGAAATATGATGATATGTAGATTTTAATGTATCAATAGTATTACCTAAAATCATAACTATACTTTTTATATAATCAATATTACAATCAAAAAACTCACGATTTGAATTACAACGATATCTATCTAATATATAATGTACAACCCTTTCTAATAAATCCGAATTACTCGTTTTAAAATCAAGAATCATTTCTATTTTTTTAACATTTCCTGTTTGTAATCCTTTTACACGATTATTAATATCCTTTGTTTTTCCAACTTTATAACCACCATCCGTTTTAATTACATAAACGTGCCCAGTTTTTTGTATTTCTTCATATGTTTTTTCTTTGTAATGTATTAACTCTTGTTCTTTCGCTTGTAATTGTAATTCAAATTGTTCTTTTTTATATTCCATCATAATTTCTTCCATTTTTATATAATAATCAAGTATTTCATATGCTTTTTCAGTATTACTTTTTAGACAAATCTTTTTAAATGTATTAACTGTAAGTAAAATTTGTTCCTTGTTTTGACTTTCAACTTTATGTAAATTTATCTTGTAATCTATCTCTTTTTTAAAAAATTTTTCCAATACAACTTTACAATGATCCTTTTGTGAAAACCCTAACCATTCCCATATTTGATCAAAATCAATAACAAAATCTGTTTTTTTATCGGTATTCAAATAACAATAAAAATTTTTTATAAAAATATCTTTTTGGTCCATATTTAAATTTTGCTCAATTTTCTTTAATAATGGATCATGGTGTAATATTTCATTATCGTTTAGTAAATCGTTTTCGGAATTCATTAAAGCTATATTTTATTCGCTTTATCAAAATAAATTCAATTTTTGAATTCAATTTTTAAATTAAATTGTTATTAAAAAAACGTGATCAATCTTCTTTGATACATATATCTTTCCAACCTTTATAAGTTTTATCACCTATTTTTACAGTAGAATATTCCCAATTTATAACATTTTTAAATTTTTCTTTTATCCATTTTTCTATTTCCTTTTTATATTTACTTAATTCTTTTGAATGAATCTTTAGTTTACCTAAATATATTTCGCATACATCTTTTGTTTGAAGTAAACAATCTTTTTTATGTTCAACATTTTCTTCCAACCAATTATAAAAATCATTGTTTTCTTGCCTATATTCATTTGTTTTGACTTGTATTTCAATAGGCTCTTTGATATCTTTAAAATAATAATCTAATAAAATTTTCATAAAAGTTTGTCTCCATGTAACGTCTTCGCGCATTCTTGACGGAAGTGTACGATCTATTTTATATTCCCCAGGGTCTTTTGGATCATCTATAAATCTTGATGGAAAATCAATAACCCGAATACGTCTCCATAAAGCAGTATCTTCACCCTTGATTTCAGGTAATTCATTACAGGCCAAGAATAATTTTGCTTCTAATACAAAACTAATAGCTTCTTGATATAATCCACGGGCAACAATTTCTTCACTCCCGGTTAATTCTTTAAGCAAACCAATGTTTATTTTTTCACCATCTTCCGGTTCACTTAAAAATGCAAAACGTTTATGCATTAATTTGATTTTTTCAGAATTTGCTTCGTTTGCATTATTACGTTTTCGTGTTAAAAGTGTAACTTCAACCTTTTCACCAAAATCACCCATCGTTAACTTCATTAAATTGAGCAATTGACTTTTACCATTTGCACCAGTATCACCTATAAACATTAAAAAGTTTGTATTGGGAATATCACCGTTTAAACATTCGCTCATTTTTTTTAAAACATAGTCTCTAACACCACTATTTGGCAACACTTGTTCTAAAAATTTATAAACTTCTTTATTTTCAGTCTTGTTTTCATCATAATTGTAATTGACCGTGTAATTAATATAATCTTCCTTTTTTGTTTTTCTAAATTTATTATCTAATAAATCGTACACACCATCATTGAATGGAACAAGATGCTTTTTACTGTTTAAATTTTTTATAAAACTTTCATCATTGTAATACATTTTCGCACCTTTAATAATTTCCTCCTCAAAACCCGGTTTGTACAATTTATTTATTAAACTTTTAATATTTTTAACTAAAATAGTACTTGACTCACCACCTTGATTCTCATAATGTGACCTAATTGTATTAAAATGATTTGATAATTTTAGAATTCTTTTTCTAAGTTCAAGTGATTCTTTATCCGATCTCCATATGCATCCATTAAAATAATACCACATCCCATTTGTATATTTGAAATCTATTTCTAATTTATGTAACAGTTCGCTTATTTTTATTACTTTATGACCATCTAACACTTGATTAAATAATTTTGTCATTTCTTTATTTTTAAAAATACAATTATCCAATTGTACATCGCAACTAAAATCTTCTTCGCTATTGTAATAATTATTTTGTATATTTATATTTACTGTACCATTATTTACTAATTGATTATAATTCATAAAAAAATTATTCAAATGCTTGTATTTATCCGATACAGGAATTAATGTATTCTTTGGAAATATACTTTTACATATTTTACACTTTAAACAATAACCATTATCCGATACTTGATGTTCTACATTACATTCAGGACATTTTCCACTCATTTTCATCAATAAATTACCAGTAACATCCCCCCTAAATACCATTTCCTTTTTGTCAAATTGTATTTCTTGCAGATTTGTATCAAAGTTTTCAGATATATAATCTTTACATTCTTTAATCGCCCGTTGAATCAGTTCTTGTTCAATCTTGTTTACCCTAAGACATTTTAATATTATCTCATTTAATTCTTTAGGAAAATCCCTTATTTTAATTTCTTCATATTTGAATTCATTACATTCTATATCGTGACATTTCTGTTTAGAACTATATGTATCTATGACTATATATTGATGATTTGATACATGTTCTCTGTCTATGTTGTAGCAAAATTTATCATTTAAAATAACAACTATACAATTAAGTTTTTCATCTATTATAATCTCTCTTATGTCATTTAACTTGTATTTATAATTTTTTCTAACAAAATGACTAATTACATCCTTGTCATCCTTTGTTAGTCTATTCTGCGCACATACAACTTTAATTTCACAATTTTCAATATTTTCAATATTTTCGCCCACATCTTTAATCTCACAATTTTCACTACAATTACATACAAATGTATCTAAAAAATCAAAATCATCACCTAATTCACTTTTTACCAATGGTCTCGCTTCACCAAATTTCGTGCTCATAAAAGTTCTAAATAACCCTTCTCTATACACTGAAACATCTATAATTTTTTTATTTGTTAAATCCGGAAATAAGTTTATTGTAAAATTCTTGAAACCTTTTACATTTTTAAAATAAATAACCTTATCATCCTTTGACGATATAACAATGATATGATATGATAATTTTATCGAATTATGTGATTCCAATATGATAAAACGCACATCATTTATGGAAAACATTTCATTAAATTTTTGTTTTATTGTATCGCAAATTTTTTTAATTAATTCAGGATCGTTGTATTCATCGTGTTTATCTTTATAAATTTCAATGTCTAGAAAATATTTTAATGTACTGTCTTCTTTTATAAACTCGTAATAACTAGGGTTTGTATTGTTTACACAGCTATTGAGTATCAAATTTTTAAACGATAAATAATTATTTAATATAAAATATTTTTTAATATTGTCATTGCATAATATATTGTTTGGTTTTAAATATTTTAAAGCTGTCACTTTTTTTGCAAACACTTTCATTATATATAATATATACTTACCTTTAAAACAAATTATATATAAACAAATTAATTTATTTATATACAATATGTTTATATATAATATGTTTATATATAATATATGATTAACCCCAAAATTTTAATTAACAAAAATTATAATTTTAATAAAATGTATACAAATTTTTCATTGTATTTTATCATAACAACATTTATATCTTTAATAATATGGTTAACTTTATCCGATGTCGAACATTGGAATACACCAGCAGGTTACGATCAACATAACAAACATTTAGATTTCTTTGATATTTTTTATTTTAACTCGATAACTTGGTTTACAGTCGGGTATGGCGATTTTTCACCTAGACACCCAGCCCTAAAATTTATGGCAATCTTGAATGTTATGTGCGCTTATACTATACTTATTTTTAATTAATATCCCCGAAAATGCCTATAGTATACATAATAAAAAGTCGATATAACAATTAAAAATGGTATACATAATAAAAAGTCGATATAACAATTAAAAATGGTATAACAATTAAAAATGGTATAACAATTAAAAACGATATGACAATTAAAACGGTATAATTATTTTTTATAAAACTTTTTTATTGTGATAATTAATAGGAATGTTGTATAAATGGTATATAAATTTGAAAATATATTTTACAAACCGTATAAAGATATTTACATTAATATTATTTTTCATATTTCATTAAATTAAATGATACGTTTTAATTTAAAATATTTTAAATAAAGAAATAAAAATACAAATACAAAATGGGTGGGATATCTTTTTTATTTTATAATATGTCTAATCCACCTATAAATATAGACTTTACAAAATCATTCATGAAAATGAAATCTAGAGGCCAGGACGATACTCAAGTTGTTTTAGAAGGATCTCCTACTTTTAATCAAGTAAATATGAATCAAATTGCGGCAAATTTAAGCAAACGAGAAATTGCCGAATATAAACCATTATGTTTTCATTACGGATATCATAGAATGAGTGTAAATGATCTTTCATTAGATGGATCTCAACCATTTGATGACCCTATTATTCATAAAATACAAAAATATCCCGAATTACGTATGCGCCCTAAAAGAAAACTTTTATGTAACGGTGAAATATATAATTATAATGAATTAGTCGAAAAGCATAATTTCAACGATAAAGATTTACAATCAAAAAGTGATGTTGAAATTATAATGCCACTTTATATAAAACATTCTCAAGTTGAAAATGATACACATAAAGGGTTAGAATCTTGTTTAGACGAGTTAAATGGCGATTATAGTTTTATTTTAACAGAAAATACTACTACATATCAATTAAAGCACATAAATATTTTTGCTGTAAGAGATTGTTTTGGTACAAAACCATTATATATGATAAAATATGCACCTAAACAGAATCCAAAAAATGAAATTTTTTACATGTTTGTCAGTGAAATTAAAGGTGTACCAAAGGAATTGTTATATAGCCCAGATTATATTGTAAAAGAAATACCACCAGGATCCTATTGGTCATATCAAAATTCTATAATTGATAAAAATGAAAATGATTTTTTGATATATAATAATTTTTCAATGTATAAAAATTTGGATCTATGTACTATAAACAAACCAGATCCACAAACGATATCATCTTTATATAATACTATTAAATCACTTGTAATTAATAATGTACGTGCACGTTTTGATTTGTCTCATCAAAATGTTGGTGTTTTATTATCAGGTGGATTTGATAGTTGTATTATATTGGGTATCTTGGTAAATTATTTATGTAATACAAATTATAATTTTCAAGAAATGCCATTACATGTATTTACAATAGGCGATTCTAATAATAGAGATGTTATTAATGCAACTAAACACGTAGAATCATTGGAAAAAAACTATAATATCGATATACATCACCATATAATCAACATAATGGATTTTGATTTGATTGCATCTGAAATTGAAAATATTATTGAATGTCTTGAAACATTTGATAGTAAAACTATTCAAAAAAGTATACCAATGTTTTTTCTTTTAAAATACATCCGTGAAAAAACCAATGTCAAAGTTTTATTAAGTGGCGAAGGTTTAGACGAATTATGCGGATACAAACAATTGTTTAATTTAAACGATTCCGATTTTCAAACTAAAAGTGTAGATTTATTAAATAATCTCAGTAAATATGAATTATTAAGATCTGATAAAATTTCCGGAAATATGGGTTTAGAAATACGTTACCCATTTCTTGACAAAAATTTTGTTGAATACATATTAACAATACACCCACTTTTAAAACGTCCACAAATATCATCTTTTTCAAAGGAACCTATTGAAAAATATATCATTCGTAAAGCATTTGATGATTATGATTCACAAGATTTTTTTATAGATCGTGATATACTTTGGTCACCAAGACAAGATATCAATTCTAGTATAAATGAATTACCATTACGTTTACGTAAATATTATGATACATATTATACCGATATAGATTTTTTTAATTGTTTAAATCATATCAATGACCCTAAACCTAATACAAAAGAAGATATGCATTATCGAAACATATTTGATAAAATTTATCCTAATACATCTAATGTTTTAAATCATTATTGGAATTCAATTTGGAAATTTTAAAAAAGTCGTTTAAAATAATTCGTTTTTATATTTGCTATTTTTATTAATGGACAGCATTAGTGATTTACTCAGTACATTTTTTGTTTCTAAAAAATCTAGAAATCACCGAAATAATACGCAAACTGAAACCGAATCACAATTAACTAGGGGAGACAATCCAGAATATGAAACACAAACTACAACACGCTTAGAACAAGAAACACAAACTACAACACGCTTAGAACAAGAAACACAAACTACAACACGCTTAGAACAACAAGAACCTGAAAGAGAACCTGAAAGAGAACCTGAAAGAGAACCTGAAAGAGAACCTGAAAGAGAACCTGAACAAGAACCTGAACAAGAACCTGAACAAGAACCTGAACCTAAAAGCGAATCAGTAACAGAGAAACCTACTAAAAATACTGAAAAAGAAAGAGAACCTAAACCTGAAAAAGTAAAAAATTTAAATTTAAAAGAAAAGAATTTGCAAGAGGACAAAAATTCAAAGAATCCAAAAAAATACTTGTCAGAAACTACATCAGAACTATCATCACTAGAATCATCACTAGAATCATCACAAGAATCATCAAAAGAATCATCGAAAGAATCATCGAAAGAATCACCAAAAGAAGATGATTCGTCTAGTTCTTCAAGTAATCATAAAAAAGTGTATTCAAATAGAGAAATTATTGAAAACAAAGATACTACTACATTAAAAAAATATATATTGAAACCTTCAGAATTTTATAAAAAAAATATAATGATAATAAATGAAAATAAAAAGGACAACTTGAATTTTCTAAGTGATTTTCTTTATAAACTTAGTTTAATGAGGAATGTTAATACTATATATGATAATAATATTCATGTTATTACAACGGTTGAAAATAAAAAGATGTTTAAACAAATGTTGTTGGAAAATCCATATTTATATTTTACAAATTTCGAAGTTAAACAACATATATCAAAAAAGGATTTGTCAAGTATAAAAGAAAATCAGAGTAGAACTATTTATATAATTGATAACAATAGTATTAATGATCAAAAAGAGTTTAATATTATTAGAGAATTAATTGATAATAATGTACACGTTATTATTGTTGCATCTGACAATGATGCTAACAAACAAGTTTTATTATTATATGATGCATTAGGAAAGGATAAATTATTGATACATAAATTAAATAAATTAAAAACAATGCAGAAAAAATTTCATAAAAATTTTGTTAAACCTATAACCAAATCGTTTCCCAAATTTGAATCGTTTTATGAAAGGATAAATGATCAAGAAATCGATTTAAAATATATTGTTATAAAAAATAATGAACTACGATACAATTAAACAACATTAAACCATTTCGTGCCAATCTTTATTCGTATCATATTCTACATTTTCCACTTTTTGTAAATTGTCAGTTTTTTTTACATCGTCAGTTTTTTTTACATCGTCAGTTTTTTGCAAATTATTTGATTTTTCAAATGATAAACTTAAAACTCCATCTATACAAGATATATTATCAGAGTTATAATGTCTATATTTAATAACACTTGGTAATTTAACACGTCTCATAAAATCACCACATGTATATTCTTTATAAATAACTTTTGAATTTTCAATTTGCACATTTGGTTTTGTACCGGAAATTAATACAACTTGATGTTCTCTAACTTGAACTTTGATACTGTTTTTATCAACGCCTGGTATTTCCATCTTGATATGATACATTGAACCACATTCAATTAATTCTACTTTGGGACTATTCATCCTTTTTTTTAGATTTTTAATATCTTGTTCTAAAAGATAAATTGATTTTTTTTTATATTGTGTTTTTTCAAAATTCGCATCATCGGATTTGTTACTTGACATTTTTATAATTATAAAATTATTATTTTTAAATTCATTTTTTAAATGTATTTTTAAATGTATTTTTACAATTAGCAAAATCTCCATCTATGACCACAATTATGACAATAACAAAATTTAGTAGTAGGTTCATCAGCTGATCTAGTTTGACGCTCGTTGTATTCAGTTTTATAACTTTTACATTTTCCACATTTAAACAAACCGTCGGGTAGTTCCGGAATCACCTTCATTACATTTCGATCCACACAATGAGCTTCATACAATTCATTCCATTTTTCAGGAAAAATTTCTTTTGGTGTTAATGCACACAATTCAAATTCGTTAAACTCTTTGGATAAAAATCTATCCAGCAAATTTATATTTTTTACATTACTTTCAGGATTCAAATTATTATAAATTGTAACGGCTCTATTAAAATATGTAAATTTAAATACATTGTTCCACACTTCATTTGAATTATTGAATTTATATAACCCTAAAACATAATTAAACAAACCTCTTTCTATATTTATAGACATTTTTTTAAAATCTTCTTCTATATAACCATACTTTATTACTTTATCATTTGTCGATAAGAAATTATAAAATTTATCATAAATCTTTTTCCTATCCGGATGGACCGGTATTGATTTATCTATACCAACCAATACTTGCATAATAATAATAAACGTTTATTATTATTTTTTAATTTTTTTTAATTGTAAACAAATCATTTTTAATTGTAAACAAATCATTTTTAATTGTAAACAAATCATTTTTAATTGTAAACAAATCATTTTTAATTGTAAACAAATCATTTTTAATTGTAAACAAATCATTTTTAATTGTAAACAATTATCATATATACCGCTATTAATATTAATAATATACCTATATAACTATATCTATCATCCTTTTGCATAATTTCTTTAATGTAATCAATCCACGACTCGGATTCTGGTTTCATAAACAAATCATCCATTAATTCAATAACACTTTTTGATATATTTGCATTTATTTGCTGTATAGATAAATTAGTGAATTTTGACTGCTGATTTTTCTTTATCAATATATCATTTGATCTTTTATCCAACATCGATAACTCAATTTCCCTTTGTTCATTTGGTATAAATGGATTTGTCGTTATTTTACTACGTTCTTGTAATAAAATCGGTTCAGGATTCTGTATATTAATTATATTCATTATTATAATATACAGAAATTAAAATTATGGATTAAAATTTATGGATTAAAATTTATGGATTAAAATTTATGGATTAAAATTATGGATTAAAATTTATGGATTAAAATTTATGGATTAAAATTTATGGATTAAAATTTATGGATTAAATTAATTATTCATCGTATTCTACATCTTGTTCTACACTTTGTTCACCGTCTACTCTAATCGATGTTAAATTGTTGGAACTTTGATAAGAAGACGATTGAATATTATCCGTATTATTATAATAAAAAGTAACAGGATAAGATTGAGATGTTGTTTGTAAAAATGATTGGTAATATGTTAATTTATGAGACACATCCTTTAAATGCGTATTGATTTTCAATATGATAATGTCTATTTGAGATGCTATATTTTGATCATTTTGATAAGTAAATTTTAAATTTTCTATTCCACCTCTTGCTAAATCCATTTCTTTTAATAATAAACTAATTGATTCACAATTTTTACTATATTCATCACTTTGACTAAAGTTTTTGTTCATGTATTTTGAATTTAAAATATTATGTAAAGAATCTATACATTCAGTTATAACACTATTAATTTCAAAAACAGCTTGTTTTCTAGAATCACTAGAAATAAAACGCTTAATAGACTGATAAAAAACGTCATTTTCTAAAGAAATGATACCATCATAACTTCTTGTTATTCTTCCGTTCTTTTGTATTTTACTAATGATTTTTAGATTTATCAACAATTTATCTGGAATCATATACTATACAATAAGAAATTACTTTTTAAAAAATAATTGAACATAATATATATTTTAATTATTTAAACCTAACATACATGTACCAACCAAGAAAAAAAGTCCCATGGCATACATATTTTATGGATATTGCCGAAGTAGTAAAAAAGAGGAGTATGGATCCTAAATTACAAGTTGGTGCAGTTTTAGTTTCTTTAAAGGATAATCGTATTATAAGTACCGGCTATAACTCTGTATGTGCAAATATGGATGATTCAAATATAGATTGGTCTAATAGAGAACATATAAAAACAATTGTCGTACATGCTGAAACAAATGCAGTTTTATATGCACAAAGTAAATTTGAAGACTCTATTCTCTATACTACCACTAGCCCATGTATGGGATGTCTTAAATTATTATCTGCAACAAAAATAAAAGTAGTAGTATATAAAAGAGAATATACCGACATTGATCAAGTCAAAAATCTTTGCAAATATTTTAAAATAGAATTAATTAAATACGAAAACAATTCTGAATAACGGAAAAAATTGAAAATAACTTTATTATACAAGATATTTAATATGAATGATTCACTTGAGAAAACTCATATAGTTAATCAAATCGATAATTTAAAAATCGAAATTGAAAACATTATTAACAAAAAAAAATCAACTTCTGATAAATCAGAACAAAATGAGCTAGATAATGATAAGAAAAAAAAGATGGACCGTTTAAAAGTACTAAATGATAATTTAAAAGAAATTTATAAACAAGAAAAGATACAAATACAAAATAAAACCCAATTAATTTTGGCAAATAAAGAACTTGATAATTTAGAATTCAGTCAAGCGAAAAAACGGAATAATCATATTGCTATGGATCAAGCTAAACAAGCTAAACAACAACGTGATGAAACTAGAAATGAATATTTAAAATATTTAAATTCTGAAAAAATTTACTTGGAATATGATCCAAAACAATTACCAGGATATCTGTTTTTTCATACATCTATTTTAAAAACATACGGATTATGTCCATATATTGAAATCCCACAAAATGAACAATCTTTACAATCTAAAAATCTTTCTGATTATGTGTATAATTTACGTATAAAATGGTTAGATTCTCAAACAGACAAAGGTGCTTTGTATTTTAACTTGTACGAAACACTTGTAAATAATAAAGAAATTAATGAATTATCAAAACAAAAAACTATTATAGAAAATGATATTTATAATTTTACAAAAGATATTTTATCAGAGTCACAATTTGAATTATATAACAGTACTATTCTATTAATCCAAGAATATGTTAATACAATTATTAAAACAAAAAAACTAAAAGAAAGATACAAGAATTCAATTCATAACCTTTCCATTTTGTTTTCAGAAACAAACATTGAATTTCATAAATATATATCTTTAAAATACAATTATGATATTGTAATCAATACTATAGATTCTATACAAAAAACTGTTGATAAAATTCAATCAATGATCCAAAATGAAAATTACCAAAATATGTTGACTGATTTTCAAGCAGTCAACGAAGATATCTTTAATAAATCAAAATTCAACAAAAACATTTTAAAAAATTTAAATATGGAGCTGTATTCTTATTTTTCCGATAAACCGAAATTTATTACAAAATATAATAATACATATGTGAATATTATAAAAAAAATAACTATTGTTCAAACTGGTAAATATTTTAAAAAATGGTCAGAACTCGAACATAATGAAAAATTAGAAAGATTCGAATCGTATTCTAATTATTATATCGAAAAGCTAATTTTAAACAAAACCATTGATCAAAATATCAAACAAAATTCTTTTCAAACATTATACAATCTATTAAAAACATCTTTTGATAATAAAACTCTTTCTTATAAAAATTATATTTGGAATATCAAACGTGGAATTATCGAAAATGTAAAAAATCTAGAATACAACGACACCAACGGATTCGTTTTAAACCCAAATGTAAAAAATGACACCAACACCAATAATACCAACACCAATACTGATAATACCAACACCAATAATGATAATACCAACACCAATACTGATAATACCAATACTAATATCAATACACCTGCGAAAAAGAAAAAAATTTCTGTCAGGACTATTATAACAAAAGATGTAGAAAAAATTATTAACGAAGAACTATTACATTTGATTTTAAAAGGAATCGATAAAAAAGACTTTGAAGAAAATACAATTACACAAGAAAAAGATTTTTTTATAGAATACATTAAAAATAAATTAAAGATTAAAAAAATAACAGTCAATGATAAAATACGAATTTTTAAAATATACGACGATATTTTACAAGTTGTAAAAGACAACAAAGCGTAATTAAAAACAACGTAATTAAAAACAACACGTAATTAAAAACAACACGTAATTTAAAACAACGTAATTAAAAAATTATTTATTTAATCTTTTTTTAATCATTATATAATAAGAGTCTATGTTACAAGACATACAAGATTTATTTTTAAATCAACACGGCACATATGCTAAATTACTACAATTTGAAACTTTGTCAATAATAATTATTATTATTTTGTTTTTTACATACTATTTCAAAAATAATTATGGATTTATCATTATATTAATCGCCTTTTCATTATATATAGCTAATACATATGTATCTGTAAAAAATTCAAGCGTTAATGATTTCAATCATATAACATTGATTAAATTACAAAAATTACAACAAAAATCAAATAGTTATATCGATTCTAAAATGAATGTTATCAATAATTCAAACGCAATTAAATTATCAAAAAAAGAATTGGATAAAATATATCAAGATAATACACTAGATTCTTTATATATAGATGCTAATATGATTCACTTTTTGTATTCCATTATAAAACTTTCCGAATATAACGAGTACGAATTCTTTAATTTATTAAAAGGAACCAATAATATTTTAAAAATTAAAAATCAAATCTATGCTTTTTATGAAGCGAATGGAGATTATCCTATTAATACTAGCGAAATGTTACAACAAGTATTAGAATTAAGAACTAATACTATAAACAATATGCATAATTTTATATATAGTGTACCAAAAACAAATGTAATGTACAATTATATTAATAGTATCATTAATAGATACATTGTTCTAATATCTAGAGTCACTGATTCTATACATTTATATTATCTGGAAAATATTAAAAAAAAAGGTATTAATACAAATACCCAATTCATCGATTATAATAAAACAAAACCATATGACTACGATAACAACCATTCGGTTATACCAAATAAAATAAACAACATTAATAAATTACCTAGATTCTACACTTAAAAATTTTGAATTTGTATAATTTGAATATATAATATCAGATTCTTCTTTTAAACTTTTTAATACATCAGCTTTTACATATACCCCTATCATTTTTTCTAAATAACCAAGTTTAGAATTTACACAAAGTTGACCTCTGTATTCATTTTCATAAAAATCTTTTAATGAAACGTATAAATTATACATATCCCAATCTAATAAAAAATCGTGACTACAAGATATTCTTTTATAATCTGGCACTTGATCAATTATATACGAATTACTAAAATCCATTGTATAAAATTGTAAGGATTTTACATCTACAAAAATATTGTAAATATGTAAATTTCCATGTACAAACCCCATTTTTGAAAAATTATTTACAAAACTAAATATTTCATTTAATAATAAATGATCATCACCCCTTTTTAGAAAATCAAATAATGGTATAGTTCCATTAGTTTGATAACATATTTTTTTATTACTACTCGATGATAACAATGTTATGTTTTTATGCAACAAATACAAATATACCTTTATTTCCCATTCATAATTTTCATCATTTGTAAAATATTTGTTAATATTATTATATTCATTTTTGTCAAAAAAACATTTTTGAAAACATTTCTTTGTTAATTCTAAACACGTTTTATCAGTTTTTTTAGATGAACTTTTAAATACATCTTTTGATACACTTTTCGATACACTCTTCGATACACTCATTGTTTTTATAAATTATCCCTGTAAATTATAAAAAATAATTATTTTTAAATAGATTCATCGCGTTAATTGTAATCAATGCTGTAATCAATGCTGTAATCAATGCTGTAATCAATGCTGTAATCAATGCTGTAATCAATGCTGTAATCAATGCCGAAATCAATACCTTTAACCGGATCAACTTTTATTGATTTTACATTTAAACTCCTAACTTGTGATATATTATAATCGTGATCGTCAAAAAATACGATTTCAGAACTAGTACACATTTCTTTTTTCATTATCTCTAAAAGCATATCTTTTTTACTAGTATATTCATCTATCGTATTAAAACGACAATTCATATCTTTTTTTTCATATATGATATCATCAAATAAATAACGTATACCAATTATATCTAAATACCAATAAGGATCTCTATTATGAGAAGCTATATACAATTTTTTATTTTCCATTTTTAACTTTATTAAAAAAGACCTAACATCTTTATGATATGTTTGAGCATATTTAGCTTCAGAATTATGCAAATAAAGAGTGTTATCTAAATCAAATACGTATACTTTTGCTTCAAGTTTACCTTTTTTAGTATTTTCAAGTTTTTCCTTTTTAGTATTCTTTTTAGTATTCTTTTTAGTATTCTTTTTAGTATTCTTTTTTATACAAGTTCTTTTTTTTTTACATAGTCTATCAGGGTTACGTCTTATGATTTGAAAGTCATTCGTATTTTTCATTATAAAAGTATATTTTTATATTTGTATTATTTTTTCAATTTTTAATTAACAAATGCCCGCCATTTAAATGTCCCTGATACGAAATTTGAATAATTAGGAGTTGTATATTGTAATTTACCACTATTTGTTATTTCGAATTCTATACCAGTATCATCTCCAACATATGTTTTTATGATTTCCCACGATCCACCCTTGTTAACACCTCTAATATGAAAATTCACATATAAATTATTTACAGCAATTATTCTAGCTGCTAAATATAAATCAAAACCCCAAACGTTTGGATCAAATGTTAAACCACTAATATCCGTTAAAGAGCTAGTATTATTATTTATATTAAAAGTAGTAGTAGGGTATATATCATATGGATTTGGAGTATATTAACACCATTTACATATAAAGAATCACCTACACGCAATGTCTTGCCAAAACTACCTCCACCCAATGTAGTAAATGTCCCCCCAGATGAAACCGATGTTGAATCAGACGTGTTTGATATAGATATACCACCAGACATGACAAAACTACCACTAGTACAACTACTAGAATGTATAGTTGATAAGCTTTTCGCAGATGAAAAATGTATAGGTAAATAATCACTAAATGCAATATTCAAATCACTTGGATTGTTTGTTGTAGAACCAAATTCAAATACATTACTTGTTTCATTAAAAACTAACCCAACATACGGCTTGTTATACAAATAAACCGAATCACCTATACTCGGATTTTGATTAAACCACGATGATGAAACAACTGCTATTTTTGTATTACCATTGTAACTTGAAATCATTCTTGATTGATTATTACTAAAACCCGACCCAACTTTTACCCACCAACCTTTGTAATAATCATTTATTGCACTTGCATTAATATTTAATTTTAATTGAACATCCGTCATACCCGATTGATCAGGTAATATAAAAATATTACTTTCATCATCATTAATAACATCCCCCGCACCCGAATTGTTGTCTTGTTGATATCTTTGAATAACAAACCCAGCATCTGTAGATCCCGATGGACCAGAATTTAATACCAATACATTATCTTTAATCACCGTATTTGTAGTTTCGACCGATGTAGTTTGACCATTTACCGTAAGATTACCTACTATTAACGTATTTCCTAAAACATTTAAATCACCTGATATACCAACTCCACCTGCAACTAAAAGTGACCCTGTACTTGTATTTATACTTGGAGTCGTTGATGAAAATACAACATCACCTCCTATAAACATATTTTTAGATATACTCACACCACCACTTACACCAAGACATCCACCGTTTTGCAAACTAGTTGCCGCTTTTGTATTAGCTAACGTTAAACCCCCCTTTACTATGACAGCAGCAGTTGTATCACTTGAACTATTTGTTGTATTATTAAATACAATGGTTCCGTCTGAATTGGAAATAGCCAAGACTTTTTCTACAGGATTTCCCAATGTATCATATCTAGAAATCGAAAAATCGTGAGTCGACTTGGATTTATCTATAGAAAATCTTTTAATATTTACATTATCATAAAAATTAATAACATTATCTGAATTACTTGAATAATTAGTAACACCGTATATATAATTATTACATCCTATATATAAATCCTTTCCAATACTTGCACCACCAGGTGTTAAAATAGATCCACCATTTGACACATTTGCAGCATTTCTATCTGATTGTACAGTTATACCACCAAACGTCAAAATTGATCCCGTTGATAAATTTATTGCTTCATCGGTTGCCGTTATAGTTAAATACGCAAACGTAGTAGAACTTGAGCCACTTCCGTTAATTGACCCACCCACATACAAATCTCCTCCAAAAGACCCACCACCAACAACAGTTAACCCTCCACCATTACCCACATTGGTAGCATTAAAACCGTGTACCGACAGCCCACCCTTTATTACAACTGACGCTTCCAAAGAAGATGTTGATGGTGTTTCATCTGTAAACGTGGTAACACCACCAACTTTTAACCCCTTTGCAATACCAACCCCACCAGCAATACTAAGTGACCCTCCTTGAGTTTCTGAAGATACATTTTCAGTACATTGTATACTAACACCTCCAAATACCAATAAACTACCTTTTGATACTGATTCACTCCATTGCGTATTTGTAAAATATACAATGTCATTACAACCTAATGTTCCATTAATATCAAACTTGTAATTAGGATTGCTTGTATTAATACCTACATTACCAGAAGTTTGCAATACCAACTGTGCATTATTGTTACCAGTAAATAATTTAATAAAACGTAAATTACCACTACCTTTGTTATCAGAATATATGGAATACCCATCATTGTCCACATTTGCTATTTTTAAGAATTCATAATTGGAATTTTCTTCACTTTCTCCTAAACTAAATAATGTAAAATTAAACGGATATTGAGTATTATTTATATCAGATGCAATCCTTACTTCTGGATTTAACGCACCAGAAATTTTTAAAGATGAATAACTAGAATTTGTAGTTGACGATTGTAATCTGATATCCCGCATTTTTAAAGACCCACCTAAAAACATATCTTTATATATACTACCACCACCAGCAATTGTGATAGCGCCACCTGAAGTTACACTTGTAGAATTATCAGTTGAATTGATACTTAAACCTCCATTTGATAAAATTAATGCACCAACTGTACTTGCCGTACTTGTCGTATTAGAAGAAATCAAAGTTGACCCATCATTTTTTAATACAATTTGATCAATGTATCCTGATTGTAATACTAAATTTTTATTTATACCTGTACCAGATGAATTTGTTGAAATAATGTATTTATTAGAATCCCAACCTATAGACATGTATTCTGAATCAATTGTATTATTTGGTGTACCAACTCCAAATATACAGATGTCATTTTTATCAGATCCATCACCAGATTTTGTAAAAAATTGTAAACTAGAATCTTTTGAATTTAAATTTGATTGAATAGACAACGCATAATCATTATCCCCACCACCTATAAAAGTATACCCCTGTGATTTACCACTAAATACAACATCATTATTTCCACGTATTTTAAAAATTTCATTACTAGATACTCCGCTATCACCAGCATAGAAAATATGGTCACCTGATGTATTTGATACCTGATATACAATAGAATTATTATTTATATTACCAAACCCTGTAAAATTATGTGTCTGAGATAGATCATAGTTATCTTGATACAAAACCAACTTGTTTCTCTTACTATGATTTGATATATCTATCCCAATTGAATCACCAGTAAATATACGTTTTGCAATAGCCATACCACCTAATGTAGTAAAACTACCTCCTACACTTGATGCAGACGCATCCATAGTAGCAGTTATGCTCATACCTCCTGATAATAATATACTAGCAGTATTGGGATCAATTGATTGCGTAGTATCAGTTATAGTAATCTTTTTTGAAAATTCAGTGTGATCAGATTTTACACTTAACAAAATACTATTACCATTTAATACATTTACAACACCATTTGATGTATGTATATTTATATTAGCATCATTTGAAACAAACAAATTATTATTTATCATATTTAAAGAACTATATCCAGACTCGGTCGAATCCATCAACAAAAATTGATCTTGTCCCGTATATCTAATAGTCAAACCACTGTTATTTGAATTGTATTCACCTAGTACAACTTCTTTATTTACATTAATATTTTCACCAACAGCTATTCCGCCAGCAACAGTTAAAGCACCTCCATTTGAACTACTATTTGCTCGTTCTATAGAATTTATACTGACACCACCTGCAACGCATAATGCACCAGTTGAAGAATTTAAACTACTACTTGTTAAATTTATAGACAAAGATGTGTCTGTTAAATAAAAACGTTTGTTTACTCCATCTGGACTTAGAGAAAAACTATTACCGTTTAATAATAATCTATCATTACTTAATCCATTAATTTTAAAAACACTATTAGAACTATCTAGTACAAGATCATTACCGATATATACATTTTTCATAACACCTAAACCACCTCCTATTGTTAAACTTCCTCCTGCTGTAGAACTTGTTGCATTATAAGTTGTATTTACACTAATTCCACCATTTACAATAAGTGATCCTTGAAATATACTATTGCTTATAGTTGTATTACTAATAACAACATCACCTTTTTGTATAATTAATGGTGATTGATTTGATTGTATAGTAATTTTTTTTAAACGTATATCCGTCATTATTCATATACAAATATAATTTATTTCTAAATCAAACAAACAATTTACTTATATAATTGTTGTTCGTAAAGTAGTGGAAAATAAAATAATAATAAAAAGTATTATTATGTTTGAAAGACCTATATTGTTATTCAGTGACTATTGTATACATTCTACTAATTTTATAAATTCATTAATGAAACATCCTGAAATTTATGAAGAATTTATCAGAGTAAACATAGATGTAAATCCAAGTACAAAAAAACGCCCCGATATTTTTTATACAGTTCAATCACAATTACAACATAAAATTACAGAAGTACCAACCATTGTTATTAATAAAGGCGAATATGTCTTGACTGGAGTTGAAGCTTTTAAATGGTTAGAACATGTAACACAAAGGGAAGAATCCGATAATGAATTAACACCGTTTAATCCGAATGAAATGGGTTCTTTTTCAGATTCATATTCACCATATGGTTCTAAAATTGGGTTACATGATGCTAAAGAACAATCTTTTAAATTTATAAATAGACCGGATGAAAAAATAAATACACCAGACGAATCAACTACTGTATCAAAAGATGATTTTTCTCAAAAACAAAAAGAAAGAGAAACGTTTGATAATATAAATTCAAATACCCCACCACCTTTTCAAAAAAGAGCAATTCAACATAATAACATGACAAAAAACGAAAAGGAAAGGGATTTCGAATCACGTTTACAACAAATGTTAAATGAAAGAGAACAATTTGATCAAAGTAAAACTAAAAATATAAAAAATGCAAATTTTTCAAGGATGCATTAAGTACCAAATGAAAAAATATTTTGTTTTTTAATTAATATAAAATGAAAAAAGATTCCTCAAAATATATGTCCCGTAAAAGATTTTCCGCAAAAAAACTTTCTGGTAAACATAAAGATCAATCTAAATTACACAGTTCCCATAGTCACGGTAGTTCTCATAGTCACGGTAGTCACGGTAGTTCTCATAGTCACCGTAGTCCCCGTAGTTCCCATAGTCACCGTAGTTCACCTGTAAAAAAAAAAGATTCAATAATAAATTCTCTAGAATCTTTGCATTCTTTTAAAAATCAAATTGAACAATCAAATTCTTCAGAAAACGCAATGCTAGATCAATCTACAGAATCGTCTTCTGATAAAATAAAGAAAAATAAGTCAGTTAAACAAAGTTTGAGTGGAATTGGTATGTTTTTAAATATTTATGGTGAAGCAAGTGGTTCTATGGAAAAACAATTGGTAAATTATAAAAAAGATTTACGTAAATTACAAAAAGACTTTAACAACGAAAGTGATAAGCATAAAAAGGGTTTGTTAAAATTGGAAATAAATAAAACTATTGAAAATATTAAAAAAGTAAAATCACAACTTGAAAAATTATTCAATGGTGCAAATACTATTACTTCAAAGGCAATTAGTATTTTAAATAGCTCTGATAAGAAAAAAGAAGAAAAAGAAGTTGAAAAAAAGGTGGAAAAAGAACTTGAAAAAAAGGGAAAAAAGAAAATCAAACCTGATCAAAAATATTTCAAAGATACTGAAATATATAAAAAAATTTTCAAAGACAATTTAAAATAGAATTATAAAGCACCTTGATCTTAAAATCCGGTTTGGATTTAGAGGACACCTTGATCTTAAAATCCGGTTTGGATTTAACAATCTACATTATGTGTAAAAACTTTTGAAAACATACCAGGATATGCTGGTAGTTCATATCTATAATGAATATGTTTAGGTAAAGTTTTTGTAAAAACTTTAAATTTAGATATAGTATACTTGGATGGACATTCTACTTGTACAATCAATTCACCGTTTGAATTTGATATTGACATACCGCTATTAGTATAATCTTTGTAGGCTGTAATTGGATCATCAATTGTATCATTTGTTGATTTTGCAGCCCAGTATATTACTTTTGTATTTGGTGGAAGATTTGTTAATTGTACATTTGTTAAATTATCTACTTTTTTAGCAGCAAGCGTCACTGGTATAACAGTTGGACCTAAAAATGGCAAATAAAAATCTCTGTTAAATGCAAAGTATACCCCAGCTAGACCTATTAAAATACCTATAAATCGTAATACGAAATGATTTTCTGTAATCTTTTTAAAAATGTTTACATTTACAACACTTGATGTCAAGTAATTTAATGATCCTATAATGATTAATAATTTTAATAATAATTCTATATATATCATTATTATTAACACTATATAAAAAATTTTTTTATTACGGTAATAAAATTCAAGATAATTCAAGATAATTCAATGTATATCATAAAAAATTTTTTTATTACGGTAATAAAATTCAAGATTTAGTCAAAGTAAGTTTGTATGTTCTGAAATTATATTTTGCAAAACTGCTCATTGTTTTTATACCAGGGTATAAATTTAAAACGTTTTCAATTTTTAAAAGTTCTGTATTAACTAACCCTACAAAAGCTTGTTCTTTATCTGGTATATCAGCATCAGCAATAACAGCTGGATCAAAAGTATTTGTAAAATTTAATTCAAAATCGAAATCAAATGTAGTCATTTTATATTATACCAAAATAAAAAAAAGATTTTATAAAAAATAATATTTATTTTTTTCTATATGTTTTTATAAAAACACATTTTGCATTACAAAAACACATTTTGCATTATAAGCAATACGTCACCTTTGTTTTTTAATACAACATTTCTAAATTATTATTTCTTTATTAATATTAGGTGCGTTCATATGGATTATTTGAATGTGATAGATAAAGATATTACATTATTATTAGACAATCTTCCAGTTTGTATAATACGATTTAATTCGGAAAAACAATGTATATACGCTAATAGATTGGCAACGTGTTTATTTCAACTTGAATTATCTAATATGAAAAGTATATATATAAATTCTGTACATCCTGAAGATATAAAAAAGGAACTGGAAATATGCAATGATTTTTTACTAAACTATAAAGAATGTGAATCTACTGTAAGAATTTTTAACAAACAATTTAATGATTATAGATGGATGATAAATAAAAGAACCTGTATTTATTCTGAAAATTCCATTTCTTATATGTATACCTTGCAAGATATTCATGAAAATAAATTGCTTGAAATAAAATTACGTAGTGAAAGTTTAAAAGCCGAAAAAGCATATAACCATAAATCAATATTCCTAGCAAATATGAGTCACGAAATTCGCACCCCCTTAAATGGTATCATAGGTATGTTGACATTATTAGAAGACACAAAATTAAACACCGATCAACAAGATTATATTTACATGATAAAAGAATGCTCTTTTAATTTAATGACTATAATTAATGACATATTAGATTATTCTAAATTAGAAGTAGGAAAAATTACATTAGATATTAAATCAATGAATCTAAGAGAATGTATAGAATCAACAAATGATATTATTTTATCAAAAATTTATGAAAAAGCATTAGAATACAACTATAAAATCGATAACGAAATTTCGGAATTTATCCACGGCGACCAAAATCGCATAAAACAAATCTTGTTAAATTTAATAAGTAATTCTATAAAATTTACAGAAAAAGGCAACATTTTTGTAAACATTTTTAAAATTTCTTATGATGAATTTATATCATTAAATAATAAACATAATAAAGAAAGCGATTCAACTAAAGAAATGACCAATTTGATTAAAGAAACCAATTCAACTAAAGAATCAAATTTGATTAAAGAAAAAATATATATAAGATTTGATGTAACAGATACTGGTTGTGGTATTAATAATATCGAAGTTGCTAAACTATTTAAATCATTTAGTCAAGTTGATAATCACATTACCTCTAAAATATATCAAGGCACTGGTTTAGGATTAGCTATATGCAAAGAATTAGTTGAATTAATGAATGGTTTTATTTGGTTAGATTATAGTAAAATATCAAGTGGTTCAAGGTTTTCATTTGTAATAGAAACAGAACCGTCTTATAATAATAATATACATAAATCTACATTATCCGAAAATGTATTGTATAATGCAAATGTATTAATTGTCGATGACAACGTACATAATAGAATTAGTTTAACTGGTATGATATCCAAATGGGGTATGAAAGCATATGCGTTTAGTAATGCTGAAGAAGCATTGTATTTCACAAAAATAACACAATTTGATATTGGTTTAATAGATATATGTATGCCAAAATTAGATGGCCCGACTTTTGCTCAAAAATTAAGAGAACAACCTGAATTTAACAATAAAAAAATACCATTAGTTGCATTAAGTAGTTTAGGTGACAAAACCGCATCTAACTCTAAATATTTTAAAACACATTTAATAAAACCTATAAAAGAATCCAAATTAAAAAATGTATGTATAGATTTGTTACAAAATAGAAGCCAGCTTGATAAAATTCAACCAAATGACACCGATAATTCATCTACAAGTGCATCTTTTATCAATCTAGACAAATACATTACACAAAACAATATATCAGAATTAAAAGAAAATATAAGAATTTTATTAGCCGAAGATGTATATATAAACCAAAAGGTTGTATCTAGTTTTTTAAACAAATTAGGATTTAGCAATATTCAAATTGTCGAAAATGGCCAACAATGTCTTGATTTAGCTAAATTTAATAATTTTGATATTATACTTTTAGATATAAGAATGCCTATAATGAATGGCGAAACCGTTTTAAAAGAATTATTAGAATATTATACAATTAATAACTTGCAAAAACCATATATTGTAGCTGTCACAGCTTATTGTTTACGAGAAGATAAAGACAAATATTTAAATATGGGATTCGATGACTATATACCAAAACCTATAACCATATCTGACCTAAAAAGATGTTTAAATACATTTATAGAAAACATGTTGCAAAATTGATTACACGTTGCAAAATTGATTTTTAAAATTGTATATTTTAATTTTATTATACAATAGTAATGATAGAACCAAGATTAGGAAAACATAAAAGTAAACTAAATATTGTACCAAAAGAGTATCTTGGTATTTTTTTTGATTATATTACAACAAAAATTGCATCTAAAAATCTTTGTTATCCCAATAAATTGTATAAAGGCGTAAAAACACCTGGACTTTTATCAATTAATTTAAATCCTTTAGTGATAGAAGACCCATATGAAAATTATAAACAATATATATTTAAATGTTTTAATAACGATAAAATAAATATTATATTGATACCTATAATAGTATACGATAAGATATTAAATACTAGTCATTTTAATGCAGTTATAATCAATAAAAACACTAAAAGAATTGAATATTTTGAACCATATGGAACATACACAATATATAATAAAAATTTTAAAAAAATTGTACATCATTATTTTACAAAATTAATAAATAACAATCAACATAAATATGAATTTAAATTTACAGAACACCACTGTCCTAGAGGATTACCTAGAGGATTACAATCACTTCAAGAAAGGGAAGAAAGAATGCCAAAAGGTACTGGTTTATGTACAGCTTGGAATATACTAATAATGCATATAATAATATTAAACCCAAAATATAAAACATCAGAAATTGTAAATATTTTAATAGAAAAATACCCAAGTAACTTGACTAAATATATACGAGAATATATATCCTTTTTGGAAGAGTTAGCATATGATTCTAAAATAACAGATGAAACTGCAAAGTATCAAGAACTATTAAGCGATATGGGATTTTGATAAGTTTTATAGTCTTAATAAGTTTTATAGTCTTGATAAGTTTTATAGTCTTGATAAGTTTTATAGTCTTGATAAGTTTTATAGTCTTGATAAGTTTTATAGTCTTGATAAGTTTTATAGTCTTGATAAGTTTTATAGTCTTAATAAGTTTTATAGTCTTAATAAGTTATACTATCTTCTAAAATTTCTTTAATCATTTCTAATTGCAATTCAGCTTTAAAAAGTACGTTTTTAGATTCTGTAAATAATGTTCTATTTAATTGTTTTAATGTTTTTATAACATATTCCAATATAATCGTACATCCTGAAAAATTTTTTACAAGTTTTTTATATTTTTCATATAAAATATCATATTTATGAATTGGAACAGTTGATTTCACCATTTTATCATAACGTTCTTTCATTTCTTGCATACTCTGAATTATAATATTTTCACTGTAATTAGTTTGTAAAGAATCGTATTCTTTTTGTAAAGAATCGTATTCTTTTTGTAAAGAATCGTATTCTTTTTGTAAAAGAATATGTTCGTTTCGCATTTTTTCAACATCATTGTCCAATGCCTCGTATTGTTTTTTTAAAGCCTCGTATTTGTTTTCAAATTCCATTATTTTAATAAACAAATAAAATAAAATAATTATTTTTACTAGTTTTAATTTAAGGTCGTCGGTAAAGTGGACGACCTTACTTAACTAACTTTATCCCGGTAAAAAAATAATAACCGTTTTTTTTACCACTATTTGTTTTTTTTACCGCATTTAACCCATAAAAAGTTTCTATTTCTTTTAAAAACTCTTCTCTAAATGAAGTTTTGAAATATTTATTTTGTTTTACTAATTTATCATCTATATTATTTTTTTCAAGATATTTATTAAAAACTACTAAAATTTCAGACAATGAACTTTTACTTTCATTGTCAACTAATATATATTGCTCCATAAAAGCCTTATAAACATCATTTTCAAAAAATTTATCAATGTATAATTTTTTCATTCTAAACCCAGAATACCCGTATGTACTCCCAATATGTATATTACTTTTTGCATCATCTATATTAATTCTTTCACATGTTTTATTATATCTGTATTTAATATATCTTTTAATATCCAAAGTATATACATCTAAATATTTAACATTTTTCTTTATTTGTTTATTAAAATTATGTTCATTTAAATACTTTTCCAATTCTTTTTGAATACTTATTAATGTACATTTATAATTTTTATGACCGTTATCAGCAGCGTTATCTGTTAAAGGCGCGGGTTCTTCTATGTTTTCCTTAAAAAAATTATCATATATACCATTTGAAATATATTCTTGATCTAATTCTTTTTTTGATATATTTTTAATGAAATCTATTATTAATTTTGGATCTTCACTCCCATTGTTTTTATCAAACAATTCAATAAAAAATTTAACCAAGTATACAAGATCATTTGATTCTATATTAAACCATTCGTTTTTATTTGTTAAAAATGGGTCCAATATTGCTTTAATACATTTTTCTATTAATTTATTATTTTTTGATTGATATGTAAATACATATTTAAACCCGGGATTACTACTTAAATGCCCATCTATTCTTCTTAAAATTTCTTCTGCTATCCCAATCTTTGATACACCCTTTATATTATCAGTGACCGCTACATATAACCAATCTAACGATATCTTTTTAGACATTAATTTTAATTCTTTATCTTTTTTTTTAATTAATAATTTTTGAGCCTCTAAATCGTTTTCTTTTTCTAAAAGCAATTTATCTTTATTTTCTAATTGTCTCTTTAATTCTGCAGATTCATTAAAAATAATGTCATCTAAAATATTTCCTGCCCATTTCCTAAATTTTTTAGCTACGTCTTTTTTACTATTGTAAAGCAAACGATAAACACCTTGAGAACTTAAAAAAATAGTACTCTGCTCTCTATGAGTGGTGTCATAAGCTTTCCTTATGACACGCTCATCTTCATCATAATGTTGTATAGATACTGCAATATTAGTTAAATTTAAAGCCTTTCCTATATCCGATGCTTTAAAATAGTACACTCGTTTATTATTTATATCTTCTTCTAATATAGATATTGGATTATTTTCAAATGCTTTTACTATACAATTATTATCAATCTTAATTTCTTCAATCATATGATATAAGTGGTTATAACGTTATAAAACTTTTTATTTTTAAATAATAAACGCAAAGTTATTTAAAAATAGTACGATACGAGACCACGTTCAATCGTTTTAAATGCCATTTTTAATAAAAATTAACTGTACAAAGGACGTTGTAAGGATTACGTACTCATCGCATTTAAATTAACTACGATACATTTACTTTTCCCACTCTAGTTTATCATTTCTATAATTTTTAGACAAATATAATTTTGTAAACATCTTTTTCAAAGCAGAATAGTGAGGTTTTTCATCAAAATCTAGATTACGACTGTATTTTAAAAACACAAGAAACTCTTTTGGCATAGATTTACACAATTCTTCTTCTGATACACTTTCCTTTTTCTCACCTATCAATTTATATTTTTCATGTTTGTCCTTGTGTTTTATACCTTGCCAAGGTAATTTTCCTTTAAACATGTATATCAAAATATAGGCAATTGATTCTAGATCGTCTTTTCTAGATTGCTCTATATTTTTATGCGCAGCAATACTTGCATATCGCGCAGTTCCGCAAAACTTTGTTTTATTTGAAAACTCGATATGTTTACCATCTTTTTTAATATACTTTTTTGATATACCAAAATCTATGCAAAAAAGTTTTCTTTGATTTGTAAAATCTAATACAAAATTATCTGGTTTAATATCTCTATGTAGAAACCCACAACTATGTATGTATTTTATAATATCAATCATCGATATAGCAAGTGATATAATTGTTTTCATGTTAAATTTTTTATATTTCGTTAATAGTGATTCTAAACTAGGTCCTAATAAATCCATTACTATAACTTTTCTATCATTATATGATATAACTTTCATTTCAGCTACACCCTTTTCTTTATTTGAAATATGCTTATACACTTTTGCTTCTTCTAATAAAGAAGGTAAGCCATCTTTATCACCTGTCTTTATAGGTATTTTTAAAGCAACTAATTCATTATTTTCTTTATTTTTTGCCTCAAAAACATTACCAAAAGACCCAGATGATATATATCTCGTAATCGTATATGTACTAATATCGGAACCTATTAATTTTTCCAAATCTTCCATATTAAGTAATTAATAAAAATCAATAATAATAATGTCAGAATCAAACACAACTTGATAAAAATTAAAATATATTTTTAAATTTAAAATACATTTTTACAAATTACTTTAAAATATATTTTTACAAATTACTTTACAAATTGGGTAATTATTCATATGGTTGTTCTATAGCTTGTGCGAAAATAAAAACGTTACCAATAAACAATGTAGGTTGCATATTGTTGTGAGCACCACCACCACCAGCATTGTTAATAGTAATTCCTGTAGAAGATGAAGCTGAAGTTGTAGTTTGAGTTGCTGCTAAATTAATTTCTCCAGCACCACCACCTGTATCAGAATCTTTCATTGTATTTAAACCATTTGTTAGAACTGTATTACTTACATTATGCGAATGTGTAGGGTCAGTTATTCCGTGATTATGCGATGGCATTTCTCCAGTAGTTAAAGTATGAGTTTCAGCACCAACAGAATCACCTAACGATCTTGCTGTAAGACCAACACCTGTACCAATAGCACCCAAAACTTTTCCTCTAGCATCCGGTAATTTAAATGTACTACCAGATAAACTACCAAACGCAGTTCCTATAATTGCAAACAAATCAGCGTATTCAGTTCTAGATAAACTTCTACCATCACATATTAACCACCCATCGTGATCTTGTGTATACATAGAGTGTTTTACATCACCCATATCAGGTCCAGTTAACTTGACCCATTTTTTTATATCACTATTATAAACACGTACAGTACCATAAACTCTTGAAATAAATCTTGTTTGTGACATTTTATTATATTATATTGTATATACATGTATGCAATATATTTTTTTTTTAATTTAAAGTGTAAATAATGTCGGATAAATGTAAATTTTCTATTGATGTACAATTCACATATAATAATCCAGATTGTATAGATTCTAAAATATCAGGAATATATAAATTTTTATCTTTATAATTATCTTTAAATAAAATACAACTGCTTCCGGCACTAAAACTCTTTATCAAATTTAAATTCTCATTAAAAAATCCACTATTATTAATAATCGGAATTTTATATTTTTTCGACAATTCAAAACATCTTTGCAAAAGTGTAAATTGCCCCGATTCAGTTCCATTTCCCACGCATATACAATCTGCACCAGATTCACATATGTATTTGAACGCATCAACTGAATTTACATTTCCAACTATAACAATCAAATTTTCATATTTTTGTTTAATTTCCTTTACTATATCAAAAACTAATTTGTTATACGCATTATCAACATTTAAATACAAAATATCAAGCCCCGCTTTTACTAAAACATCAACACGTTCCATACGTTCCGTGTAATTATCAAATACTCCAATCATAATAGATGACAACAATCTTCCTGTATTATCAAGTACACATCTTGATCTATTATTATAATAATTTATAATATTATTTAATGTCATTACACCTTGTAATTTTTTATTATCGCATACAATAGGCATTATATTTACCGTGTTCAAAGAATTTATCAATTCTTGATTAGGTGGACCAGTTAATATATCTGACCAATTATAATCGGTGTTTTTATAAAATTTCATTGAATTCAATGGTGTCATTATTTCATTTGCATAAAAATTACCTTGTAATGTTTCAATGTTTTTTTTTTCAATAAATCCCAAACAAGTATTATCTTGATCAACCACCGCTATGTAATCAACTATTTGTTCATTAAATATCATTTTTAATTCATCGAATGTTGTGTTTGAATATATTGTTATAGGTGTTTGATCTATTGGACTTGTATATTTTTTAATATATTTTACATAATTTAATTGCTCAACAAAATCATCACTCTTAAAAATACCTATACCACCATTCGTATGTATATCAATCAAATTTAGTATATTATTCGACGATACGATAATAGGTATTTTTGTAAAAATGGTTTTTGTTATTTTTGTTAAAAGTGAAACATCATCCTTTGATTTTAAAGTAGTAAGTGATGGTACTATATTTACATCATTAAAAGAATACACTTTTCTAAAGTTAATAATATTATCATCAGATGTCTGAGTCGAATTTACACTAACACTACTTGCATTTACAGATGTACCAAAATTATTTACAGGTGTATTTGTAGATGTACCAAAATTATTTACTGGTGTATTTGTCAGTTTACCAAAGTTATTATTTGTATTCACAGGCGCAAATGTAACCGTGCCAAAACTATTTGTATTCGCTGGTGCATTCACAGGTGTACCAAAGTTATTATTTGTATTCACAGGTGCATTTGCAGGTGTACCAAAGCTATTTGTATTCACAGGTGCATTTGTAAGTGCACCAAAAATACTATTTGATGGTACATTAAAACCACCATTCGCATTTGTACCAAAACTATTATTTGCGGGTGTATACGAAGGTGTAAAACTTGAAAAATGCGATCTTTTATTCGCATTTGAATTGTCATTTAAAGAAAACGTGTTTTGATTTCCAAATTTATACATAACTATATATATTTTTAAAATCATTTACATTTCATTTTTTTATAATATTTTTTTATATAATAAATATTATACAATGGCAAATGATATTAACTTGCCAAAATTAAAAGATAAATATATTTGTGTTAATAAAGAATGCTATACTATTAAGATTGTGAAAAATGATTTTGATACATATTTAAAATCTTTACCTCTATCATTAACCACAGAAATAATTATACCATCCGTTTCTAAATATAATTTAACAAGCGATAAAGTATTAGATTTAGAGTTGGCCTTATTATTTTTATCAAGTAGTATTAATAAATTAAATGCTTATTTTGGAAAACCAATTGCCTACCCCATAAAAATAGACGATTTAGTATTAATTAATTTAGAAAATGCCAAGTTACATTATAATTCTAAAACATTTAATTCAATCTATCCAAATTTACCCGATAATATGTTAATATTTATACCTATAGGTATAGCAAGAACACTTTCTTCAAATTTACACCACCTTACTATACTAGTAATAGACAAACTATCATCCACATTTACATATTATGAACCATATGGTTATTATGATATAAAACCAAATTCATCGGAGCGTGCTATATATAATAATGGTTTTGATAAATTAATAGAAATGATGCACATTTCATTTCCAAATTTTAAATATATAGATGCACATGAAGATGATTCATTAATTAAAGAAATAGGTGTACAAAGAAGATCTGAAAGTACATATTATAATATACCAAATTCAGGATATTGTGTAGCTTGGTGTACATATATATGTTATTTAAGATTATTCAATTATCATTTATCACCAAGATACCCAATTACTGTATTATTAAATAAAGTATTTGTATTTTATACAAATGAACAATTATTAGATATGATTAAACGATTTGTAGAATATATAAAACATCAATTTACAGGGTTTAAAAATGATCTTTTTAATTTAAGGGATTTTTATTCCGTATATGATCAATCCGTTGATATATCTAAAAGTATAGATATTAATATGAACGAAACGAGTAACGAAACTGAAATGGATATAGAAGATTTTATGGAATGGCAAAGTGATGAAAATGAAAGTGAAAGTGTAAGTGGAGCTTGATTAATTTATTTTCCAAATTGATTTACATATTCCAACAATTTTTCATTTACTGTTATTTTATTAGGATTAAATGATTTTAAAAATATACCATTTAATGTTCTTACACGACTTAATGCAACATACACCATATGATTACAAAAACAATCAGCCAAATCAAGTATAGCAGTATCCAATGACAAACTTTGTGATTTGTGGATAGTTATACTATATGCTAAAATAATAGGAATTTGCATACATGTTACTCGTGCATTGTCCAATTCCAATTCCCATTCAGAACGCCCGATCAATTCAGTTACATTATTATCAAATTTAATTTGAACTGCATTTGTCATTAAATCAGTTACCGTACCAGTTGAACCATTCACTAAACCTTTAGAAACGTCTAAATTTTTTATTAACAATACTCTACAACCTTTTCTTAATTGTAAAGTGTCATTTCCTCTTTGCGCAAATTGTGATCGTAATTCTTTTTCCAATAATTCACATGTTTCAAGATCACCTACTTTTGTATAATCTGATTCATAAAAAAAATCATCAGACTTTATTTTATTTAATTGATACGCGTTAATCATTTGAGCTTTTTTATTACTACTTACCAAATGCACACTTTCAGAATTTATATTTTTAGTTAATCTAGATTGCAATATCTTTATATCATCTTCAGTGTGTTCAGCTTTTCTTATTCTCATTAATATATCAATATAATCATTATCACCCTTTTGCCTAAAATTTTCTTTTAAATTAACAATTGATTTTTTAAATAATTGCTTAAACAATTCACTTTCTATTATAAGACGATTGTCTTGTTCAGCACCAATCTCTGTATTAAAAATAGTTTCTAATTGCAAAGGATCACCTGTCAATATTATTTGAATACCGCCAAATGGCAATCTAGATTTACGTAAAGTTTGACAAATAGTATTTATTTTTTCAAATGTGGAAGCTGACAACATACTCATTTCGTCAATTACAAGAATATCAGTATTTCTAATACGATCTTTTATACCAATTTTAAATCTTAATCTTTTTAAAAGAGTTTGTACAGATGCTTGTCCTGTACCAATACCCATAAATGAATTAATAGTAATACCACCTATATTATAAGCGGAAATACCAGTCGTTGACGTAATATACATTGTTTTATTAGGTTCATTTTTTTTAATATATTTATAAAATTCCTTAACCAATTTTGATTTACCACAACCACCAGCACCTATAATCAACAAATTATCACCTAATTTAAATCTTTCAAATGCGTGTTTTTGTGATACCGATAATTGAACTAGATCCGATTCCGGTAATTGATCGTGTTCAATCAACAAATCACGAATTTTATCCATCATATCATCTTCAATATCTTGTTCTGTTTTTATATTATTAAACATTTAATCAAATTACATTTTTATTTATTATTCAATTTTATTATAATTACAACCATCTTTTTAACCGAAAAATAAATTGAAAAATAAATTGAAAAATAAATAAAATTGTAAATGCAAACTGAAATGCAAAATTTAAATATGGGATATTGTTGTATAAATACTGATTTACGCAAACTTGGTATATTTACTTCACGAACTTGTCGATTGGAAACTGTTAAACAAAAGGGTATACAATACATTTATGATTTGGCACGTCAAAACATAAATGATTTACCCGCAATTTTTAGATGGAATTATAACAATGGAATTTATTTATACAGAATGTCTAGTGAAATGTTTCCTTTTGCAAGTCATCCTGAATATTATGAAAACTACGATTGGACTCAATTTATTGGAAAATTAAAAATCATTGGCGCATTAGCAAAACATTACAAACAAACTCTTACTTTTCACCCAGGTCAATATAATCAATTAACGTCACATCGAGAATCTGTCGGTGAACAAAGTGTAATTGATATAAATATTCACGCTAAAATATTGGATATGATGGATTGCGGTAAAGATAGTATTATTGTAATTCACGGAGGATCAAAACAGGATGGTAAAGAAATTGCATTAGCTCGATTTGAAAAAAATTTTTATAAATTGTCTCAAAGCGCACAAGATAGACTTGTCTTGGAAAATTGCGAAATGGCTTATTCTATTCAAGATTTATTACCTACTTCTGAAAAATTAAACATTCCTATTGTGATTGATTATCATCATCATAATATAAATCCAGGTAGTATAACCGATGATAATTTGTTGTATGACATTTCATTAAAAGTTGTTAAAATTTGGAAATCAAAAAATATTACTCCATTGTTTCATTTATCAGAATCTCGTAAAGGCACTGTTAAAACAGACTCGATTACAGCACGTAGAGCTCATTCTGATTATGTAGAAGAATTACCTAAACCTCTTTTAGAAATTTTAAAAGTTTCTAAAATAAATCTTGATATTGAAGCAAAAATGAAAGAACAAGCCGTATTACACCTTTTTAAAAAATACAATGCAAATACAATTTAAATACAATTTAAATACAATGCAAATACAATTTACAATTTACACTTTTTAAATTCTTTTTTTTATTTTATTATACATATACATATATATAACACACATGAGTTTGAAAAAAACAAAATACGATGATATATTCTTGAATCAACAAAAATACAAAAATAAAAGTATATTTGATTATGTTGTAGATTCTTCAATGTACGTAAATCAAAATGAATGTAATAATTACTCTGCGCCTTTTTTAACATATATCCCTGTTGGAACACCTCAATTAAACGTCGATATCGAAAATGATTTACGAGGAATAGATCGCCCTATTACAAGATGTAAAGAAACTACATATGTACCTGAAAACATAGAATTAGCTACAAATGTAGATTTTGGAAAAAGACAACTCTATAATCAATATCCAAACAACAAAAAAGAATGTCAACCGGATTATAATATAAATTGTTATAAAAATATGAAAAAATGAATTTAAAACATTTTATAACATAAATTAATGGTAAATTATGATCAAGAATCTTGCGTTTTTTGTTTAGATTATTTTGAAGTAAATAATAAAACAGAATATAACAAAATTGAAAATAATCAAAACTTTTTAGACAAATGTAAATTTAAATTGTCTACATTTGATAACCAAAATGTTAAATTAAATTGTAATCACATTTTTCATTTTAAATGTTTTATTGAATACTTGACATACGAATATGAAATGTATCGTAAAAATATCAATACATATTTTTTAGAAAATATTAATTTTTATAATATTTTCAATTGTCCTATATGCAGAACAAACGTTTTAAAAAATACAATTTACAAAATTTTAGATAAAAGCAATAATTTACACAAAATAAATTCAGAAATAATAAATAAATTAAGTCAATTAAAGTATAAAATATCGTGTAATAAATTTTTAATTTATTCCAAATTTATATTCAATAAAAGTTGCCAAATTCAAAACGTGCACGATATTAACAAAATGAATATAATATACGATGAAATCCTTTTGTTTAAAAACGATTTAGATAAATATATATTAGATTTGTATAAATTAAAAACTAATTTAAAATTACAAGTCAATTAATCACAAATTGATTAAATTACAAATTGATTAAAATACAAATTGATTAAATTACAAATCAATTAAATATATAATGACATTGGAAACATTTACTTTTTACAATTATTTACAAACATATTCTTCAAATGATATAACTTTATTAAAAGATTTATTAAAAGACAAAATAAATTTATTACCCGATAAAATCACTTCGTCTAAAAAAATAATATCGTGTTTAAATATTAATTCACAGAACGAATATGATCTTTTTAAAAAAGTTTATTTAGATTATTTTAAAATAAAAATTCTCAATTAAATAAAAAAAAAAAATATTGTTATATACTATAACAGATGATTGAAAATTTTATATCCAAGTTGTTTGGGGGTGTAGATAAAAGGTATTATAATAAACAACGACGCCAAGAATTAGGTGAAATGCAAGGTCCTATTAGAGCTGTATGTAAAAACGGTTACAAAATGAGTCCTCGTAATGGAAAATGTTATAAGATAAAAGGTTCTTCTAAAAAACGACGTTCTGCAAAAAAGCACGTACCAATATCATTTGATTTCAATCCACCTGAATTAGATTATAGTGATCTCTATAATATCAAACCAATTAGTGGGGGTGCTAATAAACGTGTTTCTAAAAAACTCTCTAAAAAACGATCTATGAAAAAACGATCTAAATGTAAAAAGGGATATCGTAAGAGTCTTGTTAATGGAAAATGTTATAGAAAACGTGTGTGCAAAAAACTCTCTAAAAAACGATCTTCTAAACGACGATCTGCCAAGAAAAGTGGTAGTGCTAAACGACGTGTTTCTAAAAAACGATCTTCTAAACGACGATCTATGAAGAAAAGTGGTGGTGCTAAAAAACGTGTTTCTAAACGACGATCTATGAAGAAAAGTGGTGGTGCTAAAAAACGTGTTTCTAAACGACGATCTATGAAGAAAAGTGGTGGTGCTAAAAAACGTGTTTCTAAACGACGATCTATGAAGAAAAGTGGT